>Ga0307444_1000124_pt1 | contig 38911 bp, 30 predicted proteins | sample SalMarSW160340MG_FD_202145 | JGI IMG/M metagenome (GOLD analysis project Ga0307444, IMG submission 202145) | Salt marsh sediment microbial communities from the Plum Island Ecosystem LTER, Massachusetts, United States - SW1603-40 | ecosystem: Environmental > Aquatic > Marine > Intertidal zone >...
CTGGCGGGCGGCCTGTCGCGCCGCGACCTCGGCTTCACGAGCGGTCGCGGCCACTATGCGGCGGCCACCCTGGCGCCGCTGGTGGCGGTCGGCGGGGTCGTGTGGCTCGCCACGTTGACCGGCGTCGTGCGGGTGGCGCACACCGGCCTGGGGACGCTCGCGCTCCAGGTATCGACCATGGCCCTGCTCAGCGCGCTCGGCTCGGCGGTGACCGAGGACGGGTTCTTCCGGGGAGGTCTGTGGGCGACGCTCGAGCGACGCGGCCGCTCGCCCGACGCGCTCCTCCTGTGGACCTCGGCCGCCTACGTCGTGTGGTACCTGCCCTTCCTGTGGTTCGAGCCCGGGCTGTCGGTCGGGATGGAGGGTCTCGCCGTGCACGCGCTCAACATCGGGCTCCTCGGGCTGTGCTGGGGCGTGCTGCGCCTCGTGTCCGGCTCGGTTCTGGTGGCCGCCTGGTCACACGGACTCTGGAACGGGCTCGCGTACTCGCTGTTCGGATTCGGGGGGGGCCGTGGCGTCCTCGGCGTGACGGATCCGGGGCGCTTCGACCCCGAGCGCGGCTGGGCCGGGGTAGCGCTCAACACGGCGGTGTTCCTGTGGCTGTGGCGTCGCTGGCGCGCGGAGCAGGCGGCTCGCGAGGCGCGACGGGTGGCCGACGAGGTGGATTCCGCCGGCTAGGCAGGCGGCCAGGGCCGTGGGCGGGGCCTCACGACCCCGGACGCCGACCGACGACGCCGCGACCCCATACGTTGTTCGAGCGATCCACGTCGGGGAGCTCGCCGAGCGGATCGAGCTGCACGTTCCGCACGCCGTGTCCAAGGACCTGGATCACGTAGCGCTTCGTATCCCTCCAGATATCGACCGGGAAGTCACGCGTCTCCTCGGTCCCATCACGGTACGAGAGGCGGACCTCGAGCGGCATGGGGATCCCACCCCGGTTCTCGATCGTAACGAACGTCGTGTCGAGGCGGGTTTCGACCGAGGTCACCGCCTGGTCGAGGACGTCGTTGTCGTAAATCCACCCGCGGAAGAACCAGTCGAGCTCGCGGCCCGACACGTCCTCCATGGTGCGGATGAAGTCCGCCGGCTGCGGGTGTTTGTACTCCCAGCGGCGGATGTACTCGCGAAACGCCTCGTCGAACAGCTCCGGACCGAGGATGTCCTCCCGGAGCATCACCAGTACCGCACCGGGCTTGTTGTACGCGAGCAGCCCGATCGCCGCCTCGCTCACGCTGTCGGGGTAGGTGAGCACCGGGTGCTTCTCGCTCCGCATCTCGTCGGCCACCTGACCGGGCATCATGGGGGCCGCCAGGATGGGCTCGCCGCCCGAGAAGTCGATCCCCGAGTAGTAGTTGATGAACGTGTTGAACCCCTCGTCCATCCATGCGTAGCGACGCTCGTCGGAGCCGACCAGCATCGGGAACCACGTATGGCCGATCTCATGGTCCGTGACCGCGAACAGGAAGCCCCCCCTCGCCTGGTGCGAGCAGAACACGATCATCGGGTACTCCATCCCGAGCGCCAGCCCACCGATGTTGATCGCCACGGGATAGGGATACGGGGCCCACTGCTCCGAGTAGTACTCGACCGAGTGTCGCAGGTATTCGGTCGAGCGCTCCCACCCGGAGAACCCGCGGGCGCCCATGCTCTCCTCCGGGTAGGCCGACATGATCAGCACGTCCTCCCAGCCCGCCGCATCCCACACGAAGCGGTCCGACGCCGCCCACGCGAAGTCTCGCACGTCGTCGGCGTGAAACTCCCAGGTGAGCGGCCCTTCGCCGGGGGGGCGCGTGGAATGGTCCCCGGCCTCCTCGGCGTCGATGATCATCACCGCCTCGGGCGAGCGCCGCGCGCGCTCCAGCCGACGCGACTGCTCGTCCGTGAGCACGTCCGACTCGTTCTGGAGCACACCGGTGGCCAGCACGACGAAGTCACGCGGGACGGTGATCTCCACATCGAAGTCGCCGTACTCCAGGTACCACTCCCCCTGCCCCAGGTAGGGCATGGGGTTCCAGCCGTGCACGTCGTCGTAGGTGAACATGCGCGGATACCACTGCGCGATCTCGTACACCGTGCCGTGCGCGATGTCGAGCCGTCCCATCCGGTCGGCGCCGATCTCGGGGATCTCGAACGCGAACTCGATGTCGATCGACAGCTCGTGCCCGGCTGGCGGGAGCGGGCGATCCAGGAGGATCTCCATCATCGTGTCCTCGACCCTGTACTCGGGGGCGACCGTCTCGCCGTCGCGCTCGAGGGTGACCGAGGAGAGGTCGAAGCCGGCGTTCTTGAAGAACCCACCGTGTCGGGGGTTCTCGGCGGCCCGCTCGGCCCCGTAGCTGTCCTTGCGGAACAGGTTCTGGTCGAGCTGGAGCCACAGGCTGCGGAGCGAGTCCGGGCTGTTGTTCGCGTAGGTGATGCGCTCGCGGCCACTGATCGTGTTCGCCCGTTCGTCGAGCGTCACCTGGATGGAGTAGTCCGCGCGCTGCTGCCAGTAGCCGGGGCCGGGGGCGCCGTCGGCCCCACGTGCCTCATCCGGTGCGGGGAGCGGCAGCGGGGCGAACGCCCGCTCCGGATCGAAGCTGCGGCGCGCCGAGTCGGCCCGTGCCGCGGCGACGGAGTCCGCACCCGCGGCGTCCGCCCGTGCATCCTGCTGGGCGGTCAACGGGGCCGATCCCGCCGCCCAGGCCAGCCAGGCGGCCCACACGACCCTGCGCACCGCGCCCGTTCCGCTCTCCGGCATGCGTCGTCCCCTCTTCCGTCGTGGTCGTCCGTCCGTGCGTGAACGCGCGACGCTCCGCTCTCGGGACGGCCTCGCGCGGATCCGTACGCCGTTCGCGGCCTCTACCCTCCGCGGGACGAAAAGGTCGTGGGCTCAGCGAGCCGGGCGCGCCGCCCTCAACCCGGCCGGCGTGACCTCCAGTCGGTACTCGGTGTCACCCCCGGCCTCGATCTCCACTTCGCCGTTCGTCGCCTCCAGCACCGCACCGAGCGCCGGGAAGCGAACCGCCACATCGTACAGGTCGACGGGGCCCGTGAGGGCGATCCTCACAAAGGTCGAATCGGTCGCGCCGCCCTCGGACCCGGAGCGGCCCACGAGACGCACGAGCTGGTACTCGGAGGTGCGCTCGACCAGCGCGCCGCCCCGTTTCCAGCGCAGGATGTGCGCGCCGATTCCCACCCGGTCCCCCGCGAGACGGAAGGTGTGAGTGATCCCGTCCGGCATGGTCAGCCGCGCCCGGATCGAATCGGACCCCAACGGCTCGGCCATCACCGTCCCGGCCAGCGTGGCGCTTTCGGTGTCGAGCTCGCGGTAGCCGTCGGTCCCCACCGACACCGTCCCCGCGACGCCGGCCGCGAGGAAGAACGCCACGCCGGCCAGCAGGCCGACCACCCCGCCGCCCGTGCGCCCCCGCTGGAGGGCACCGGAAGCGGACAGGAAGGTGAACACGGCCAGGATGGCGGCGAGAAGGGCCACGATGTCTACGGGTCTCATCGCCCGAAGCTACCCGGACCCGCGGGGCCCGGCGAGTCATGCGCCGTCCCGGGCTTGAACCCCCGCAGTCGCCCGACCCATCATGGGGACTCGCGGCCGCTCGCCGCCGGGCGGCTCGAGGACGGTCCCTCTTCCGAAAAGGTGTCCTCATGCCTCGCACGATCCGCAGGACGGCGACGATCGCCGTCTTTTTCCTTCTCCCCGGGCTCCCGGCCACGGCGCAAGACGACGCGCAGGGCTGGACTCCCGCGCTCAGCATGCGTTACCGGGCCGTCGGGCCGACGGCCATCTCCCCGGACGGCTCCCGCGTGGCGTTCGTGGTGCGCGAGCCGCTCATGGAGGGCTCGAAGTCCGAGTTCACGAGCCAGGTGTGGCTGGCGGACACCGGGGGCGGCGGGGCGGTGCAATGGACGCGCGGCGAGCGGTCGGCGGGGGGTCCGGACTTCTCGCCCGATGGGCGCTGGCTGTCGTTCACCACGGCGCGCGACGGCGAGGGGAACGGCGAGGCGCGCACGCAGGTGTGGGCGCTACCCCTGGCCGGGGGAGAGGGGCGGCCGCTGACCGCGGCGGTGAACGCCGTGGGGTCGTATCGCTGGTCGCCGGATGGATCGCGCATCGCCTTCACGATGCAGGATCCCGAGACGGCCGACGAGAAGAAGGCGCACGAAGAGAAGCGCGATGTGATCCTGGTCGACCAGGACTACAAGTATGCCCACCTGTACGTGGTCGCGCTGGCGCCGGACGCGGAGGAGCCGGCGACGCCGGTGCGGCTGACCGAGGGCGACTTCCACGTGACGGGGTTCTCCTGGGCGCCCGATGGGTCGCGCATCGTGTTCTCGCACCAGAGCGACCCGCGCATCAACACCGGCCGCCTCAACGGGGACCTGTCCCTGGTGACCGTCCCCAGCGCGGCCGAGATCGGAGACATCCTCCGCGAGCGCGAGGCCGCGGCCGGAGAGGCCGCGGCGGGCGAGGCGCGCGCGGAAGGGACGGACGAGGCGGACGCCGGGCCGCACCCGGCGGCCGTTGGCGAGGTGACACCGCTCGTAGAGGGCGCCGGCGTGGAGGGCGATCCGCACTGGTCGCCGGACGGGGCGTGGATCGTGTACTCCTCGACCGGCGACCAGCCCGAGCCCATCGGTTTGGGCGACCTGTACGTGGTGTCGCCGGACGGCGGCGCGCCGCGCGAGCTCGCCGAGACGCCGGACCGGAGTGCCTCCATCCTCGGCTGGTCGGGCGACTCGCGCGAGGTATACGTCAGCGAGTCGGTGGGGACCACCCGCCCGGTCTTGGCGGTGCCGCTCGAGGGAGAGGTCGTCCGTCAGGTCACGTCGGGCGACGGCGTGCTCGGGTCGGTGGCGCTCAGCCGGGATGCGCGTCACATGGCGTTCACCTGGCAGACGACCGACACCCCGTGGGACGTATACGTATCGGACGTGGCCCGCTACGAGCCGAAGCGGCTCACCGAGCTCCACGCCGATGTCCCGCGACCCGCCATGGGCCGCACCGAGCTCCTCAGGTGGACGGCCCCCGACGGGCTCGAGATCGAAGGGCTCCTGACGTATCCGGTCGACTACCAGGAGGGCCGCCGGTACCCGCTCATCCTGAACGTCCACGGCGGCCCGGCCGGCGTGTTCAGCCAGAGCTTCACGGGCGCCCCGTCCGTGTACATGCTGCAGTACTTCGCCGACAAGGGGTTCGCGATCCTGCGGCCCAACCCACGGGGCTCCACGGGGTACGGCAAGGACTTCCGGTACGCCAACTTCCGCGACTGGGGCTACGGTGACTTCAGCGACCTCATGTCCGGGGTCGACCAGGTCATCGACATGGGGGTGGCCGCCCCCGACAGCCTCCTCCTCATGGGGTGGAGCTACGGGGGATACATGACGTCGTGGGCCGTCACGCAGACGGACCGCTTCAAGGCCGCGAGCATGGGGGCGGGGCTTCCGGATCTCATCTCGATGACCACCACCACCGACATCCAGGACTACCTCGTCGGGCACATGGGGGCCGAGTTCTGGGAGGACTACGACGAGTACCAGCGGCACTCGGCCATCTACCACATCGCGGACGTCGTGACGCCGACCCAGGTGATCCACGGCGCCGAGGATCTCCGGGTGCCGTTCACCCAGGGGCAGGAGTTCTACCGGGCGCTCCAGAGACGCGGCGTGCCCACCGAGATGATCGTGTACCCGAGGACGCCGCACGGACCGCGCGAGCCGAAGTTCATCATGGACGTGTCCGAGCGCATCCTGGCGTGGTTCGAGAAGTACCTGAGACGGGACGTGGTCACCGCCTCCACGAGCGGCTGACGCCCGGGCGTGCCGAGCTCCCCGCCCCGCGTCGAGCGCGAGGCCGTCGTCCGGCTGTGGCTCGACCGCCAGGGCCTGGCGCGGCCCCGCGAGGCCTCGCTCGACCGGGCGGTCTTCACGGATCACCTCGAGCGCACCGGGGCGCTGCAGCTGGACAGCATCAACGTGCTCGACCGGGCCCACTACCTGACGCTGTGGAGCCGCTTCGGAGCCTACGACCGCGGCGCTGTCGACCGCTGGGTGTACCGCGAGCGGCTCGGCTACGAGTACTGGGGACACGAGGCCTCGATCCTGCCCATCTCGCACCTGCCGCTCGGCAGGCGCCGTATGCGCCGTTTCCCCCCCGAGGCGTGGACCTCGAAATCGTGGTGGCCCCACTTCTCCACCTCGACGGCCTCGAAGCGTCGGGTGCTCAAGCGACTGCGGGAGGAGGGGCCGCTCGAGAGCGCCGACTTCGAGCGCCGCGCGCACGAGCCCGAGGCGACGGGCGTCATGCCGCTCATGAAGGAGGATCGGCGCACCCTCAAGCTCCTGTGGCACGACGGGCGCGCCGCGGTGCGGACCCGGCGACACTTCCGGTGCGTATACGACCTGGCGGAGCGGGTGTACCCGGACACCGAGGTAGCGCGCACGCGCGAGCTCGAGGACAGCTGGCTGCTCACGGGGCTGTCCGGGAACGGGATCGCCTCCGAGCGTCACCTGGTCAACTACATGACGGCCCCCTCGCTCGACACCGAGGCTCGCCGGCGGGTGATCGAGCGCAACCTGAAGCGCGGTCGCATCGTCGAGGTGCGCGTGAAGGGGGCACGGGCAACGTTCTATGCCCTGCCCGGGCACCTCGACGCCCTCGCCGAGGCGCCGGAGCCTCGGGGCACCACCCTCCTGTCGCCGTTCGATTCGCTTCTCTGGCAGCGCCGGCGCGCCGAGGAGCTGCTCGGCTTCGAGTACCGCGTCGAGATCTACACGCCGCCCGACAAGCGCCGCTACGGCTACTACGTGCTCCCGATCATGCACGACGGCCACCTGGTAGGTCGGCTCGACCCGAAGCTCCACCGCGAGCGGGGTGCGCTGGAGATCCGGTCGCTGCACCTCGAGCCGGGCTTCGAGGCCACGACCGGTTTCGTGTCGGGGCTGCGCGATGCGCTCGAGAGCCTCGGCCGCTTCGTGGGGGCTGACGATCTAGCGCTCCCGCGCGACTGGGTGCGCACCATCGGCTCGTGAGCCCCGAGACCGCGCCCCCCCTTCTCGCGTCGGCCCCCCGGCTGTTTCATGTTCGGGGGGCCGAGGCTTCGACACTCGACCCGCGAGGTGTCCCGTGAACCGTTCCATCCTCCGCCTGCTGACCGCCGCGTGTATGGCCGCGTCCGCGCTCCCGGCTTCGCTCACTGCGCAGGAGACGGGCGCGCCCGAGGGGAAGCCCGACGAGGCGAGCCTGCCGCTCGAACCCGCGCGCTCGTTCCGGCTCGACACGGACGAGGGGACGTGGCTCTCGGTCGACGTGAGCCCAGACGGCCGGACGATCGTGTTCGACCTGCTCGGCGACCTGTTCACGGTCCCCATCTCCGGGGGCGAGGCGACCCGCCTCACGAGCGGTCTCGCGTTCGACATGCAGCCCCGGTTCAGCCCGGATGGCGAGAAGATCCTGTTCGTCTCCGACCGGAGCGGCGGGGACAACCTGTGGACGCTGGAGCCGGCGACGGGTGACACGGCGCAGATCACGAAGGGGAAAGGGAACTCGTGGCTGTCGCCCGAGTGGGCGCCCGACGGCGAGTACATCGTGGCCTCGAAGGGCGAGACGCGGCTCGGCGTGGTCAAGCTGTGGCTGGGTCACATCGACGGCGGCAGCGGGCAGGTCCTCACCGCGGAGCCCGAGCAGCTGAAGACCGTGGGCGCGGCGTTCACGCCCGACGGGCGCTACATCTGGCACGCGCGCCGCAACGGGAGCTGGAACTACAACGCGGCCCTCCCCCAGTACCAGCTCGCGGTGTACGATCGCGATACCGGCGAGACGTTCACGCGCACGTCGCGCTACGGATCGGCCTTCCGACCCACCATCTCGCCCGACGGACATTGGCTCGTGTACGGCTCCCGGCACGAGGACCGGACGGGGCTCCGCATTCGCGATCTCGGCACGGGTGACGAGCGCTGGCTCGCCTACCCCGTGCAGCGCGACGAGCAGGAGTCGATCGCGGATCGTGACGTCCTTCCGGGGATGGACTTCACGCCGGACTCGCGCGAGGTGGTGGCCTCCTACGGCGGGAGGATATGGCGCATCCCGGTGGACGGGAGCGACCCGATCCCGGTGCCGTTCCACGTGGACGAGACCTTCGTCATGGGTCCCGAGGTGCGGTTCGAGTACCCGATCGATGACGACTCGATGTTCACGGTGCGCCAGATCCGCGACGCCGTCCCATCTCCCGACGGCGGGCACCTGGCGTTCACGTCGCTCGACCACCTGTACGTCATGGAGTGGCCCGCCGGCGAGCCCCGACGGCTGACCGACGCGTCCGTGACCGAGGCGCACCCGACGTGGTCGCCCGACGGACGCTGGATCGTCTACGTGAGCTGGTCGCCCGAGGGCGGCCACGTGTGGAAGGTGCGCGCCGACGGGAGCGGTCGGCCCGTGCGGCTCTCGAGCCAGACGGCCACCTACCAGCAGCCCGCGTTCTCGCCCGCCGGGGATCGCGTGGTCGCGATCCGCGGTCCGGCGCGCGCCTACCAGGAGTCCACCGGGCCGCGCGCGCCCGGCGCCGCGGACGACATCGTGTGGCTGGCGGCCGATCCAGCCGCGGGCGGAGGTCCGGCCACGCTGATCGCCCCCACGGAAGGACGCTCGAACCCGCACTTCACGCAGGACCCCGATCGCATCTACCTGTCGCACGGCACCGACGGGCTCGTCTCCGTACGCTGGGACGGAACCGATCCGAAGGGCCACGTGAAGGTCGTCGGCAACAAGCGACCCGGCGCCGAGCAGCCCAACCGCGCCAGCCTGATCCTCATGGCCCCGCGCGGCGACCGGGCGCTCGCGCAGGTGAACCGCGACCTGTACGTGGTCACCGTGCCGAAGGTGGGCGGCGAGACCCCATCCATCTCGGTTGCGAAGCCCGACGACGCGGCGTTCCCGGCCCGCAAGGTGACCGAGATCGGGGGCGAGTTCCCCGCCTGGAGCGCCGACGGCCGCCAGGTCCACTGGTCGATGGGGAACGCGCACTTCGTGTACGACCTCGACCGGGCTCGGGTCGTCGAGGATTCGATCGAGGCGGCGCGCCCGGAGGAGGCCGGGGGGGAGGACGACGCGGGAGCGGAGGAGGCCGGTGAGGAGGCCCCGGGAGAGGAGGCGGAGGGGGTTGCAGGCGGACGGGAGGACGAAGCGGGCTACGAGCCCGTCGAGCGCCGCGTCCTGATCGAGGCCACGCGCGACATCCCGCGCGGCTCGGTCCTCCTGGCCGGGGGGCGGGCGATCACCATGCAGGGAGACGAGGTGATCGAGAACGCCGACATCCTGATCACCGACAACCGCATCGTGGCCGTGGGCGAATCGGGCTCGCTCGTTGTGCCCGCCGATGCCGAGCACATCGACATCTCCGGCAAGACCGTGCTCCCCGGCTTCGTCGACACGCATGCCCACATGTGGCCCGCGTGGGGGCTCCACAAGCAGCAGGTATGGATGTATCTGGCGGCGCTCGCGTACGGGGTCACCACGACGCGGGATCCCCAGACTTCCTCCACGGACGTGATCACGTACGGCGACCTCGTCGAGGCGGGCGAGGAGATCGGGCCGCGCATCTACTCGACGGGCCCCGGCATCTTCGGCGACTACCAGATGGACGCGATCGAGAGCCGAGAGCACGCCGACCGCATCCTCAAGGCGTACAGCGAGTACTACGACACCAAGACCGTCAAGATGTACATGGCCGGCAACCGCCAGCAGCGGCAGTGGGTGATCGCCGCCGCGAAGGAGCAGGGCCTCATGCCGACCACGGAGGGGGGGCTTCGGGCGGAGTACGATCTGACGCTCGCCCTGGACGGTTACTCGGGTCTGGAGCACTCCTTCCCCATCTATCCGATCTACGAGGACGTGGTGACCCTGCTCACCGAGTCGAAGATCACCTATACGCCCACGCTGCTCGTGGCCTACGGGGGACCGTGGGCCGAGAACTACTGGTACGAGACCGAACGACCACACGACGATCCGAAGCTCGCCCGCTTCACGCCGCACAGCGTGCTGGACGCCTCCACGCGCCGCCGGAACGCGGGCTGGTTCATGGACGAGGAGCACGTGTTCCAGGACCACGCCCGTGGCGTGAAGAAGGTCGTCGACGCGGGGGGCCGCGTCGGCGTCGGGAGCCACGGGCAGCTCCAGGGGCTCGGATACCATTGGGAGGTGTGGTCCATGCAGTCCGGGGGAATGACCGAGCACGAGACGCTCAGGGCGGCCACCGTGCTCGGGGCGGAGGCGATCGGGCTGGGTGGCGACCTGGGCTCGATCACGGCCGGCAAGCTCGCCGACCTGGTCATCCTCGACGCCAACCCGCTGGAGGACATCCGCAACACGAATACGATCCGCTATGTGATGAAGAACGGACGCCTGTACGAGGGCGACACGCTGGACGAGGTGTGGCCGCGGCGGCGGCCGCTGGCGGCGGCCGGGTGGAGGTCCGAGGAGCCCGTCGAGGTCGACGCGGGGGGCGCGGCGGATCCGCGATGAAAGCATCCTGCGCCGGGCCCATCCTGGCGGCCATGCTCCTCTCCACGTGCGCGGAGCCCGCGGCGATCCCGTCGCCGCCCGAGGGCTACCCCTACGCGTACGCGATGACCGACTGCGCGCCGTGGGACGGGGTCGCGACCTCCATCTTCCTCTCGGCCGACACGCTCGGCAACGCGGTGCCGGCAGGAAGCGAGGTCGTGCCGCCCTTCGTCAGGGTGTCGATCTACGAGGCCGCGGTGGAGCTTCCCGGACGCCGTTTCGAGATCGACGGGGCGCGTTCGGCGGGGGCCGAGCGCTGCGAACGATCGGGCGACTGCCGCGTGGCCACCGGCGGCTGGATCCGGGTGCGCGCCGATGCGACGCGCGAGCGCCTCGCGGGCGACTTCGAGCTCGAGTTCGGACCCGACCCCGTATCGGGCCGGGACGCCGATACCCTGCGCGGCGGCTTCCGGGCCGAGTGGCGCCAGCGATCGGTGATGTGCGGGTGAGCGGCCCCGCGGACGGCGCGCGCCAGGCGGCGGCGTTCTTCGACGCCATCCGGGCGGCGGACATCCCGCGCCTCCGGGCGCTGGCCTCCTCCGATCCCGGGCTCGTGTTCGCCATCGATCCCGACGGCTGCTGCGGCGGGACGGTGATGAACGCGGCCGTCGGGCTGGGCGACCTGACGCTGCTCGAGGCACTGCTCGAGCTGGGCTCCGACCCGAACCAGCCGAGCGAGTGGCCGCCGGGCCCCTTCCGGGCCCTCCACTCGATCCCGGATGCCCACCTCGACAGCGTGGGGCCCTGGTTGCTGGAGCACGGGGCGGCGCTCGACGCGCACGCCGCCGCCCAGCTCGGCATGCGGGCCGAGCTCGACTCGCTGCTGGCCGCCGACCCGGAGGCGCTCCACCGACCCGGGCCCGATGGCCAGCGCCCGCTCCACGTCGCACGCACGCCTGAGATCGCGGCCTTCCTCCTCGAGCTGGGCGCCGACATCGAGGCGCGTTGCATCGACCACGGGAGCACGGCCGCCGAGTACGCGGCCACCAGCCGGCCCGATGTGTGTCGCCTCCTGCTCGACCGGGGCGCTCGCGGCGACGAGTTCATGTACGCGCTGATCGGGGACGTGGAGCGCCTCGAACGGGCCCTGGCAGCCGATCCGGACGTGCTCCACGCCCGCACGACGCCCGACCGCTTCACGCCGACCGAGGAGGAGGCGGCACACATCTACATGTACACGATCGGGAGCCGGGCGACGCTCCTGCACGCCGCCGCGACTAGGGGGCAGCTGGCCATCGTCGAGCTCCTCCTCGAGCGTGGGCTCGACCCCGATGCGCGCGGCGGGTACGACGACCAGACGCCGATGCACGCCGCCGCGTGGGCGAACCACGGCGGGGTGGTCCGCGCCCTGGCGGCCGCCGGGGGGGACGTGGACCGCCCATCCGGCGCCATCCACGGGACCCCGCCGCTGACGTGGGGCATCATCGCGGGCTCGCTCGAGGCGATCGAGGCGCTCCTCGACGCCGGGGCCGAGGTGGGCCCCGAGCGGCTCGACGAGGCGCGGGCGGGCATCGGGGGCGCGTTCCGAGCGTACTCTGATGCCGTGCCCGAGCGCCACGCGGCGATCCTCGAGCTCCTGAGTGGCGTGGCGGGGGGCTGAGGCGCCGTTTCACGCCGACCATGCCGGGCAGGTGTCACACGCGACCCGGCGGCGGGCGGGCATCCGGCCACGCCGAGCCCCCGCCGCTCCGGGCTCGGGATCCCAAAGGAGAGGAGGCCGCATGACCAGTCCAGACACGGCGGAGCTCGAGGCGCTCCGCTTCCCCGTGGGTCCCTTCGATCCCCCCCCGACCCCGCTGTCGGCGGAGACCCGGGCCCGTCTGATCGACGAGATCGCCGCCGCGCCCGGCCGGCTACGCGCCGCCGTCGAGGACCTCGCCGATCCGCAGCTCGATACACCGTATCGCCCCGGCGGTTGGACGATCCGGCAGGTGGTGCACCACATCCCCGACAGCCACCTGAACGCCTACATGCGCTTCAAGCTCGCGATCACCGAGAACCACCCCACCATCCGCACCTACGACGAGAGCGCCTGGGGAGGGCTGGCCGACGCGCGCGAGGCGGACATCGGCCCCTCGCTGGCCCTGCTCGATGCGCTCCACGAGCGCTGGACGGGCTGGCTCCGCACGCTAGAGCCCGGGGAGTGGGAGAGGACGCTCGATCATCCCGAGGTGGGATCCCTGACGGTCGACCAGCTACTGGCGCTGTACGCGTGGCACGGGCGTCACCATGTGGCTCACATCACCCGGTTACTCGAGCGTATGGAGGACTGACGCCGCGCTAGCGCCCCCCCGGCCGGAACAGGATCTCCTCGCCCGCCCGCGCGAGCTCGTCGACCGACGTGAGGCCGCACAGGCGGATCGCGTTCTCGAGCTCGTCCCGCAGCAGCTCGAGCACGTGCCGCGCCCCCGATTCGCCGTCCACGGCCAGTCCCCACAGGACGGGACGACCCACCGCCACCGCATCCGCCCCGGCGGCCAGCGCCTTGGCGATGTCGGTGCCCCGCCGGATGCCGCCGTCGAGGAGGATGGCGAACTCCGCCGGCGCGCCCGCCCCGCGAACCGCCGCCACCACGTCCGGCAGCGCCTCGAAGGTGGAGGGGGAGCCGTCGAGCTGGCGGCCGCCGTGGTTCGAGACCACGAGACCGGCCGCGCCGTGCTCCACCGCCAGGCGGGCATCCTCCGGGTGCACCACTCCCTTGACGACGATGGGCAGATCGGTCAGGCCGGCCAACCATTCGAGATCGCGCCACGAGAGGGCCGGATCGAACAGCTCGGTGACGTACGTGCCGAGCCCGGAGTCTCCCTCGCTCTCATCCACCACCGCCGCGCGGGCCGTCAGGTTCGGCAGATCGAGCCCCTCCGGGAGACGGAAGCGGTTTCGGACGTCGCGCTCGCGGACGCCCCACACCTGCGCGTCCACCGTCAGCACGATCGCGCCGCAGCCCGCCGCCTCGGCCCGCCGGACCAGGTCCGCCGTGGCCCCGCGATCGCGGTACACGTAGAGCTGGAACCACACCGGACCTTCGGTCGCCGCCACGACGTCCTCCATGGCGGTGGTGGACAGGGTGGACAGGATGATCGCCGTCCCCAGCTCGCCCGCGGCGGCGGCGGTCGCCAGCTCGCCCGCCTCGCACGCCAACCGGTGGAAGGCGGTGGGCGCGACGAGGAGCGGTATGGACAGGTCGTGGCCCAGCACGCGGGTCGACAGACGACATTCGCTCACATCCCGTAAGACGCGGTATCGCAACGATATCCGTTCGTACGCAGCTCGATTCTCGTGCAGCGTCACCTCGTCCCGCGCGCCGCCCGCGTAGTAGTCGAAGGTCATCTGCGGGAGCCGGGCGGCCGCCGCCATCTCGTAGTCGAACACGTTGAGGAGATCCATGACCGCCAGACTACGGCTCCACCCCGTCCGCGCAACCGCGGGGGCCCCGCCCTTGTGGGAGCTGGCGCGGACCCCATCATGTCCGGGACCCCGGACGGGAGCCGGCCGATGCCGAGCTGGGTACAGCAGCACTGGATCGCCCTCGCGTTGCTCGGCGTGTACGGCCTCCTCCTCCTGCGCCACGCGCTCGACGGCCGGCGCGAGACGCACGGACGCACCGACTACTACGTCGGGGGTCGCACGATGGGCGGCGCGGTGCTGGGGCTTTCCTTCTTCGCCACCTACTCCAGCACCAACAGCTTCGTGGGCCTCTCCGGGCAGTCCTACTCGTACGGCGCGCCGTGGCTGCTGCTCGCCGCGGGCGTCGTGGGGTTCAGCCTCGCCTCGTGGGTGTGGATCGCTCCCCGGCTGCGCGCCTTCACGGCCGCCGTCGACTCGGTGACGCTCTCCGACTACATCGGATTCCGCTTCGAGAGCAGGGCGGCGCGCACGATGGCCGCGTTCCTCATCATCTTCGCCAGCTTCCTGTACATGACCGCCGTGTTCAAGGGGATCGGCAACCTGCTCGAGATCTTTCTCGACATCCCGTACGTGGTGGCGATCGCCGTGGTGCTGATCGTCGTGATGGGCTACACGGCCGTGGGCGGGTTCATCTCGGTGGTGAAGACCGACGCCGTGCAGGGGCTCGTGATGATCGTGGGGGCGATCCTCCTGTTCGGTGGGACCGTGCGGGCGGCCGGCGGGATCGGCGCCATGCAGCGGATCGCCGAGGCGCCCGCCACCGCGTCGCTGTTCCGCTGGGACGCGGCCATGCCGTTCCCCGTCCTCATCGGCTTCGTGGTGGCCGGGACGCTCAAGTTCATCGTCGATCCCCGCCAACTGTCGCGCTTCTACGCGCTCGCGGACCGGCGGGCGGTCGTGCGGGGCATGTTCACGTCCACCGCCGCCTTCCTGGTCGTGTACACCCTGATCCTCCCCATCGGGCTGTACGCCCACGCCATCCTCGGGAACGGCATCGCCGACACCGATCTCGTCATCCCCACCCTGCTCGGTGAAGCGGCCATCCTCCCGGCGCTGCCGGCGGCCTTCCTCGTGGTCGCCATGCTGGCGGCCGCCATGTCGTCGCTAGACAGCGTCCTGCTCGTCATGGCCTCGACCTGGGAGCGGGATGTCGTGTCGCTGTTCCACCACGTGGACGAAAGCCGGGTCGTGTCGCAGGCGCGTCGCTTCGTGGCCCTGTTCGCCATCATCACGGCGCTGCTCGCCGTGCGGCCGCCGGGGAGCATCGTGACCCTGACCACCTTCTCGGGGAGCGTCTTCGCCGCCTGCTTCTTTCCGGTCGTGGTGCTCGGGCTCACGTGGCGACGCGGCACCGGCGCGGCCGCGCTCGCCTCATTCACGGGCGGATTCGCCGTCCTCCTCGTGTGGAAGCACCTGCCGCCCGGCGGGGCGATCCACGAGGTGTTTCCCGCCATGGCCGTGTCGCTCCTCCTGTACGCCGCCTTCGCACTCGCCTCCCCCCCTCTCCCGGTGTCGGCCCGACTCGAGCGCACCCTCGAGGGCTGAGCCCGGCGCGGCTTCCCTCGCCCGCCCGCCCACGACGCTTGTGCCATATTTAAGCATACACTAAAGTATATCATGAACCCGCATGTGCCCGGCGCCCCGAGCGTCCGACGGACGCGCGTCGCCACTCAGCCGCGTCGCCTCCAGATCCTGCAGCTCATCTGGGAGCGCGAGCGCAGCGCCGGAGACATCGCCGCTCGGCTCCCCGTGAGCTTCGCGGCCGTCTCCCAACACCTGCGCAAGCTCCGGGAGGCGGGACTCGTGTCGGTCCGCCGCGACGGACGGCACCGGTACTACCGGGCACGGCACGAGGACATGGGAACGCTCGCCGTATACCTCGAGACCCTGTGGGCCGACCGGCTCACGGCCCTCAAGCACATGGCCGAGGAGGCCGAGCGGCTCGCGGGGCGATCCGAGCGACGGGCGTGAGCGGCAACCGGCCGACGGCCGATCCACCAGAGAGGAAGGCGACATGACCGAGGAACACCGAGGCGTCCTCGATGGAAGTGGAACGCTCGCCGAGCGCTCCGTCCTCATCGAGGCGCGCATCGAGACCGTGTGGGCGATCGTGTCCGATCCCGCCGGCGTGTCGCGCTGGCTCCAGGGGACGGCGCGCTTCGAGCCGGCCCCGGGGAGCCCCTTCGAGGTGGAGTTCGCGCAGTTCGACACCGTGGTCCGCGGCGAGGTCCTGGAGTGCGATGCGGAGCACCACCGGTTCAGCGTCACCTGGGGCATCGCGTCCGGCCCACAGTCCGACGCCTTCCCGGCGGGATCCTCGAAGCTCGAGATCCTGCTGGAGCCGGAAGGGAGCGGGACGCGGGCCTCCGTCCGACACTCCGCGCTCCCCTCGGAGACCGAGGCCCGCAACCACGAGGCGGGCTGGAGGTTCCACCTCAGCCGGCTCGCCCTGTTCGCGAACCGCGACGACCTCGGCGCGTCGCTCGGCCCCGCCCTCGAGGCCTGGTTCGGGGCCTGGAACGAGACCGACGGGGAGACCCGGGATGCCCTGCTCGCGCGCTGCTGCGCGACCGACGTCGCGTTTCGCGACGAGTACGCGAGCCTCGAGGGGCGCGACACGCTCGCCCTCCACATCGGGAACACGCAGCACTTCATCCCCGGGTGGAGGATCGAGCGCAGCGGAGCCCCGCGCATCTGCCGGGGCGAGGCGCTCGTCGGGTGGCGCGCCATCGGGCCCGACGGGCAGGAGTTCGCCGGCACGCACCACCTGGTGGCCGACCCCGACGGAACGCTCCGCCGCGTCACATCCTTCTCGAACCCGTGACCCGGCCGTGACGCCCTGCTCCCATCCTCGATGACGGGGTCCCGGCGGTTTTCCCGCCATGCGGAGTGAGAGGGGCCGATGGCCCCGGGTGCGACGGATCGAGGAACGGGGAGTGGCCCACATGACGCGGAGTGACATCACGCGCGCGGTGATCGCCGCGCTGATCACGGGGATCCTGACCGGTCTGGGGCTGGCGATCGTGTTCGGCTAGGAGTCGTTTCCGCCGCCGTCCGGAGGATTCCCGGCCCACGCCAGACCCAGCCGACAGCACAGCGATCCGCGCTCGGCCGCCGGGCGCAGCGCGTTCGGTGTGCGCCAGCCCCAGTCCCGATAGCGCGTGACGCCCGCCGCCGGCTGCGGCACCTCCGGCGTCCCGCGCTCGATCTGCGCGGCCCACAGGGTCATCTCCAGCCGGCAGCGGGGACGGAGTGCGTGCCCGGAGAGCAGCGCCCGTGCGGGCCGCAGCTCCACCCCGAGCTTCTCGCGGCCGATGCGGCGCACGAGCGCCTCCTCCGACTCCCCCGCCCGGAAGGAGCCCGCAGGCAGCCCCCACGCGTCCGGGAGATCTTCGTCGTCGGGGGGACGCCGGACGAGGAGCCAGCGGCTTTCTCCGGTCGCCGCCGGGGGGACTCGAGGCTCCTCGATCAGGACCGCGATGGAGCGCTTCGCGGGTCGGTCGGACGGCTTCTCCCCGGCGGTGCGCGACACCGGCGCGGTCGTCACGAGCACGCTCCGAGGTGCCGGTGGAAGAAGGCTTCGAGCCGCGAGTACATGTCGATCGAGTTCGCGGGATCCCGGAATCCGTGCCCCTCCGGGTACGTCTTGGACTCGAACTCCTTGCCGAGCGCCTCGAGCCGCTGGACGGCGAGCTCGAAGTTCCGGAAGGGCGCCCGCACATCGCGCTCGCCGTGCATGATCAGGATGGGGGCGGTGATGCGGTCCATGCGGTCGAGCGTCTCGGTCTTCTCGTAGATCTCCGGGCGCTCCTCGGGGGTGCCGCCGTGCCCGGTGATCGTGAAGATCTTCCCGAGCCGGTCGGCGTCGGGGAGCGTGAGCGCCTCCGAGTAGATGCCGCGCATCGGGACCGCTGCGTCGAACTTGTCGGGCGTCCGCGTGATGGCCGCCATGGTCTGCATCCCCCCGTAGCTCCCGCCGTAGATCCCGACCTTGCCGTTCGTCCACGCGCGTGCCCGCAGCCAGTCGGCGCCCGAGCCCGGGTCCCTGGCCTGGTCGTTCAGCCAGTCCTCGACCGACAGGTCCTGGAACGCGCGTCCAAACCCGGATCCGCCCCGATAGTTGACGGCGAGCACGACGAATCCCCGCGAAGCCAGGTACTGCTCGACCAGGTTCTGCCCCTGGTAGTACGAGTTCGTCCCGCCGCCGTGCACCTCGACGAGCGCCGGGCAGACCGGCCCCGCGTACGCGGCATCCGCCTCGTACAGTGCGGGCGGGGGGCCGTCGTCGGTGGGGCCCGCCCCGAGGGCACGGCGGACGGCGGGCGGCAGATACAGGAATCCCTGTATGTAGAGTCCGTCGAACGTCCGGAACGAGATCTCGGCCGGACGCTGGAGGCCATCGAAGCGGGTCGCGAGGTCCGTGACCCGGCGTGCCGGCCCGCCCGTCGCTTCGACCACCCACGCCTCCAGGCCCTCGGTCTCCGACGAGCGAGTGAACGCCGCCCGCGACCCGTCCGCCGAGCCGCTGAGCGACAGCCACAACCCGCCCCGGTCGGTCACCCGCGTGGCGACGCCTCCACCCGCCGGCACGGCCCACAGGTCGAACGCCCCGCGCTCGTGGTACGGGAAGTAGACCCACTCGCCGTCGCCCGACCAGAACGGATCGAAGCGCATGATGAAGTCGCTCGCGTACACCTGCATGTCGATCGGCGCCTCCCGGGTGGCGCGCGCCCCCCCGCTCCCGAACTCGAGATCGATGCGGTACAGGTAGCACAGGTCCTCGTACCAGTACTCGTCCTTCGCGGTCCCCATGAGCACGAGCGAGCGGCCGTCGGGCGACCACACGGGGCTCGAGGAGGCCATCAGCCGATCGCTCACCCGGTAGGTCGCCCCGCTCGCCACCTCGGCCACCCACACGTCGTCGTGCCACCAGTCCGCCCGGTTGGAGACGTAGGCGATCCAGCGTCCGTCGGGGCTCCACTGCGGCGTGAAGCGAGGGTCGTCGGCCTCCGCGGCGTCCTCGGTGAGCGGCCGAGGCGGCCTCGAGCCGTCGGCCGGCACGAGCCAGACGTCCTGCGAGCCGCTCGCCGTCGAGTAGAAGGCGAGCCGGCTCCCGTCGGGGGACCAGGCGGGGTCCCGCAGCCCCTCGACCCCGGTCGCGATCGTCCGCTCCCCTCCCTCGACCGGAACCACCACGAGCTCGGACCCGCGGGTCACCGCGATGCGCGAACCGTCCGGGGCCCAGGCGGGCGAGCCCCCACGCGTCCACAACCCGGGCGGCTCGCGCCCATCGGCCGCTACCCGATACACGCCGGCGCCCGCGGGTCCCCGCCCCGAGACCGCGAGCCAGTCGCCGTCGGGGGAGAGGACGGCCGCCGCGGCGCCGCCCGCATTCCGGTAAATGTCGTCGAGCGTGAGCGGGAGCCCGGCCGGATCCGCCGCGGTCTGCGCGCGCGCCGAGCCGGCTCCCGACAGCGAAAGCGCGAGGGAACAAAGGACGCAGGACGCGAGGCGGCCTCCGGGGTGACGCGCTTCGTTCCGAGTGCGGGGCATCGCCGGGCTCCTTCCTGGGGTCACGGGGGTCGCGAGTTCCGGGCTCGACTCCCACAATACGGGAGGAGAGGGTCCGGTCGCAGCCGGACGACCGCGGGGTGTGGTCGGTGCCGCTCTCGCGCCCCCCCCTCCGGTCGACACGTGTGAAGGAGGGGAGTCGTGACCGATCCCGATGTCACGCTGACCGACTACGGTCTCGCGATCCTGTGCGCCGCGTTCGTGTGGCGGTTGTGGCGAGACCACCGGCTGGGGCTCCCCGGCCGCTGGCTGCGCCTGTTCTTCGCGGGTGTGTGTCTCGGCGCGCTCGCCGGGGGGACCGTGCACGGCTTCTTCGCCCTCGAGGGGACGCCCGCCCACGACGTGCTGTGGCCGGCGACCCTGCTCGCCATCGGGCTCGCCGCGTTCGCCGCCTGGGGGCTCGGCGCCCGCATCGTCCTCGGGGACGGGCTCGCGCGCGGGCTCATCGGGCTGGCCGGGCTCGCGTTCGTCATCTACGCGGCCATCGTCCTGTCCGGCTACCAGGAGTTTCAGGTCGCGATCCTCGACTACCTGCCCGCGACCATCTTCCTCCTGCTGGCGGTCCTGATCGCCGATCGCCGCCACCCTCGAACAGGGTTCCGGCTCGCCGCGGGCGGGCTGGCGCTCTCGTTCGTGGCGGCGGCGCTCCAGCAGCTCCGCATCGGCCTCCACCCCGTGTGGTTCGATCACAACGCGCTGTATCACGTGATCGATGCCGCGGCGCTCACGCTGTTCTTCCTCGGCATGACGCGGGCCCTGGCCCGGCGCTGAGCGGGGACCCGGTGGGCGATCCGGGCCGCCGGGGGACGGGGCGGTTGGCGGCGCCCGGCTGGCTAGCGCGCATTCCAGGGTGTGGGAGCCGATTCAACCGAAGGAGATGGTCGCGAAATGAACGCCACCCCCAGTGTCCAGAGGATGATCGGCCGCCTGCTGCTGGCGGCCGGGCTCGCCTCGTGGGTCCTCCTGCTGATCGGCGTCTAGAGGCCTCCCGGGCTCGCCGCGAGCCCGGATCCCCGCGCTCGCGCCGATCCCGACCCCGGGAGGATCGGATCAGCCCGACGCCACCGGGGCCAGGACTTCCACCACGACGGGCAGGGCGGACGGACGTGGCGGCTCCGCGCCACGCGCGCGCAGCTCCGCGAAGTGGAACTCGATCACGGCACGGATCTGCCGCTCGACCTGCTCCCGGGTCCTACCCGAGGCCACGCAACCTTCGAGGTCGGGGACGCGAGCCGTGAACCCGGTCCCGGTGGGCTCGATGATGACGAGGAACCGCATGGGGCGCACCTCCTTTACGAGCAGGGTGCGCCCCCGTGTCACCGGAGCGTCAACCACCGGCCGGAGACCTCACATGCCGGGCGGACGGTAGCTGTGCTCCGGCAGGTACATGACCTCGAAGCTCTCCACGTCCGACAGGAGCTTCTGGTGGGCGGCCTCGTGCTCCGCCCAGCGGCTCGCCATTCCGGATGCCGCCAGCCCCGTCTGGAGCGAGTTCGCGCCGTAGAAGTTCGCCAGGTTGTCGAACGGGACGGCGATGATGTAGCCGCCCTTGCCGATCATGTTCTGGCTCACGAACACGGGATACGGACCCCCCATCTCGGTCAGCATTCCCATGAAGTCCTTGACGCTCTCCTCGTACGCCTGATCGTCGCCGGCGGGCCACTGGCGGAGGACGTACACCCCGCCCTGCTCGCCCTCCATCATGGCCGGCGAGGCGGGCATGTAGCTCATGTCGGGGCGGGCCCGTGACACCTCGCTCAGTCCATCCTGGAAGTGCATCGAGTTGGTGCGCTCGAAGGCGGCCATCACGCGGTTGGCCACGCTGGTCCCCTGGAAGGCCCGCACGAACGCCTCGGGATCCTCGAAATCGACCATGCTCTGGTGCCAGCTCACGAAGTAGATCCGGTTGTCTCGCCGGTAGACATCCCAGGCGAAGCGCGCGTCGAGGCTCGTCTCGACGGCGGCGTCGCGGACGGTCTTGACCATGTCGAGGAACCCATCGACATCGGCCGGCGCGAGCTCGAGCTGCGAGACCTCCACGTACCCGGGCTCTGCGTCCTCCTGAGCGATCAGCGGGGTCGTGAGCCCCAGGGCGAGCGCCATCGCGGCGAATGCGGGGGCGGTTCTTCGCATCATGTACCTCCTCGTCGGGTTGGGGGGACGTCGCAATCTACGAATCGTAGGACGATGCGACAGACGAGACCCCGACACGTCGCCCGGCCGGCCTCGCGACCGGCCTCACCCCTCCCGGAGGACCGAGGCGGGCTCCGTGCGGGCCGCCCGGCGGGCCGGGAGCCACGCGGCGAGCGCCCCCACCGCGAGCAAGAGGAGCGGGATCGCGACCAGGGTGACCGGATCGCGCGCTCCCACGCCGTACAGCAGGCTCTCGAGGAAGCGGGCCAGCGCCAGCGCGAGCGTGAGACCGACGACGAGCCCGATGCCGCACAGACGGAGCCCGTCCCGCATCACCCGACGCGCGATGCGCTCCGATCCGGCACCGAGCGCCATGCGCACGCTGATCTCCTTGCGGCGCTGACTCACGTTGTACGCGAGCACGCCGTACAGTCCGATCGAGCCGAGGAGCACGGCCAGACCGGCGAACGCGAGCAACAGGGTGGTCGCGAACCGGCTTCGGGCCCGGCTGCGCGCGTACAGCTCCGCCACCGGGATCGCGAGCCGGATCGGCACGCGGTCATCGAGCTCCCAGGCGGCGCGCTCGATCGGTCGCACGAGCCCCCGCGGGTCCCCGTCGGTGCGCACCAGCAGCGTCAGCCAGTTCATCCACCCCCACGTGCGCTGTACCCACGGGACGTACACGGCCGCGTGCACCTCGCGAGGATCCCGGTGGCGCACATCGCCGACCACGCCCACCACCTCCCACCACGGACCCTCGTGGCCCTCGAAGCTGATGCGCTGACCGATGGGATCCTCACCCCGCCAGGTGGCGGCGGCGAATGACTCGTTCACCACCGCCACCCGGGGCGACTCGGCTCGGTCGGAGGCCTCGATCGGACGCCCCGACACGAGCCGCATCCGCAGGGTCTCGAAGAACCCCGCCGTCACCACCCGCAGGTCCGCGGGCTCGAACAGGCCGTCGTTCCGCGTCGTGCGTCGACCTTCGACCGCATAGCTCCACGTCATCTGGAACCCGACCACCGGCGGCTCGGTCGTCGCCGCCGCCGACACCACCCCCGGGAGCTTCGACACGCGCTCGAGGAGAGGGGCGTAGAAGGCGTTCTGCCGCTCGGTGTCGCCGTAGCGGAGGGACGTGAGCTGTGTCGACACCGCGAGCAGCCCGTCCGGGTCGAATCCGTAGTCGACCCGCTGGAGCCCAAGCAGGCTCCGGGTGAGCAGACCGGCCCCCACCAGCAGTACGACGGCGAGCGCCATCTGGGCCACCAGGATGCCCGATCGGAGGCGGTGCTGCGCGCGTCCCCCGGCGCTCCGGACGCTTCCCTCGGCCAGCGCGCGCGCCGGGTCCGCTGTCGACGCCCTGAGCGCGGGGAGGAGACCGAACAGCAGCGTCGCCGCGAGCGTCACTCCGAGCGCGAAGCCGAGCACCCCGCCGTCCACCCGCACCCCGTCGAGGAGCGGGATCTCCGCCGGGGCCAGGGCCACGAACCCCCGCATGGCGGCGAGCCCCACGAGGAGACCGAGCCCGGCCCCGGCCGCGCCGAGGAGCCCGCTCTCGACCAGAAGCTGGCGCATCAGTCGCCCGCGTCCCGCGCCCAGCGCGCGCCGGATGGCGAGCTCGCGTGCCCGGGCCGTCTGCCGTGCGAGGAGCAGGTTGGCCAGGTTCGCGCACGCCACGAGGAGCACGATCCCAACCACCCCGAGCAGGACCCACATGAGCGGCTTCACGTCGCTGGTGAGCGAGTCGCGGAACGGCTCCACGTTCGCTCGCCAGCCCTCCATCTCCTCCGGGAAGCTCGCCTCCAGCCGGGCCGAGATCGCGTCCAGCTCGGCGTCGGCCGCCACGATCGGCACCCCGGGCGCCAGTCGAGCCACGATGCGCCACTGGTGGGTCGTCCGGAGCGCGCCGTCGCTGGTGGAGGGGAACCGCAGGATCGGCCACACATCGATCCCCTCGTTCGGGAAGTCGAACCCGGGGCCCATCACACCCACGACGGCGTAGTCGCGGTCGTTCAGCGTGAGCGTGCGTCCGAGGACGGACTCGTCCGCACCGAAGTGGCGGCGCCAGAACTCCCCGCTGAGAACGACGGCCCGCGGACCGTCCGGGGCGGCTTCCTCGGGGGTGAACAAGCGCCCGATCCGCGGGGACACGCCCAGCGCCCGGAACGCGTCCCGCGACATGCTCACCGCCCGGATCTCCTCGGGCTCTCCATCGCCGGCGAGCGCCATCCCCTGGAGCCAGCTGTAGCCCCCGAACGTCTCGAACGACGTCTGGCCGTTCTTCCAGTCGATGAGCGTCGCGGAGCTCACGATGTTCCGCGAGCTGGCCCCGGCCTGCGTCTCCCACACGGCCACCACGCGACCGGGGTCCGGAAACGCCAGCGGCCGGAAGAGCACCGCATTGGCCACCGAGAAGATCGACGCATTGGCGCCGATCGCGAGCCCCAGGGTGATGATCGCCACACAGGCGAATCCGGGGGTCGCCCGCAGCCCCCGCAGGCCGTACCGCACGTCGCCCCACAGCTCGTCGAGCGCCCTCCTGAGACGCGTGCGCCGCTCCAGCCACCGGGCCTTCGGCACGAGCGCCCGGCGGGCCTCCCCCGAATCGCCGAACTCGCGCTCGGCCCGCGTGCGCGCCTCGTCGGGATCGACGCCTCCGGCGATGAGCTCCTCGGTCCGCATGTCGAGGTGGAAGCCGATCTCGGCGTCGATGTCCTCGCGCGCCTGCCGCCCGGAGGGCCGGGGCACCCGGAACGCGCGTCGCCGGCCCCGGCCGCTCATGACGCGGCCCCCGCGCCACGCGCATCGAGCACGAGGAGGAGCGCGTCCACGTAGCGTCGCACCTCGCGCGTCTGCTGTCGGAGCTGGCGCTCGCCCCGCTCGGTGAGCCGGTAGAACTTGGCACGGCGGTTGTTCTCCGAGCGCCCCCACTCCGACTCTAGCCACCCGCGGCGCTCCATGCGGTGGAGCGCCTGGTACAGGGCGGCATCCTCCACCTCGAGGGTCCCGCCGGTGCGCCGGCGGATCCACCGGGACACGCCGTAGCCGTGCATCTCCCCCCACGAGAGCGTCTTGAGGACCAGCACGTCGAGCGTGCCCTTCACCAGCTCCAGCGATTCCTTCGACACGATTCGGCCTTCCGCTGAGGGTTCGGTCAGTCGGGCCCGAGCGCCACCACGGGATCGACGGTCATCGTGACTGTTCGCACATGCGTGGCCTCTCCTCGGGCGGCTCCCCCGTTCCCCGAACGCGCCGGAGCGATCATCGGGTGTCGCCAACGATACCTCTCTGTCCCCTTAGACGCTATGGGGAAAGGCATGGTTGTCGGAGACGAGGCGGGGGAGAGACTGGCCGGCTCCGATAACGATTACTAGTATCTGCGCGCGATCCCGCCCGGCCGACCGAGGGGGCACATGAGACCACGCCTGGAGAGGATTCGACGACGACTCGCGTCGAGGTCGGCCGCCGTTCCCCGGGTCGCCCTCGGCCTCGCCGTCGGGCTGGCCGCCGGGGCGTCCACACCGGCGCCCGCCCGGGGTCAGGACGGGGCCGCCCTGTACGAGGCCGGGTGCCAGAGCTGTCACGGTGCCGACGGGACGGGGGCCACCCAGGACAAGGTCGCGTTCGACGATCCGCTGCCCGACTTCTCCGATTGCCGCTTCGCATCGCGCGAGCCGGACCAGGACTGGATCGCGGTGGCCCACTCGGGGGGCCCGGCGCGCGGCTTCAGCGAGACCATGCCCGCCTTCGGCGAGGCGTTCGACGGCGAGCAGCTGGCCGCCATCGTCCGCCACCTGCGCTCGTTTTGCCACGACCCGACGTGGCCGGCCGGCGAGCTCAATCTGCCCCGGCCGCTCGTGACCGAGAAGGCGTATCCGGAGGACGAGGCCGTGTGGACGACCGGCGTGAGCACCGAGTCGCCGGGGGCGGTGGTCAACGAGATCGTGTACGAGAAGCGCTTCGGCCGTCGGAGCCAGATCGAGGTCAAGCTCCCGTTCGGGTTCGCCGAGAGCCCCACCGGCCGGCTCGACGCGGATGGCACCCCCGAGACGGACTGGGGCGCCGCCCTCGGAGACGTCGAGGTGGGCCTCAAGCACGCCCTGGCGTACGGAGACCGATCGATCTTCAGCGTGGCCACCGAGCTCATGCTCCCGACGGGCGACGTCGAGCGCGGCTTCGGCGCCGATGCGCTGCGGGTGGAGCCGTTCGCGGCGTTCGGTCAGATCCTGCCCGGCGACGGGTTCCTCCACCTGCAGGGAGGCGTCGAGCTGTCGACCGATACCGACGCCGCGGCGCACGAGGCGTTCTGGCGCGGCGCGGTCGGCAGGACGTTCACCAGCGGCGAGTTCGGACGGGCCTGGTCCCCGATGATCGAGCTCCTCGGTGCGACCGAGCTCGAGGAGGGCTCCGAGCTCGAGTGGGATCTCGTGCCGCAGATGCAGGTGTCGCTCAGCACGCGGCAGCACGTGATGCTCGACATCGGCGTCCGTGTGCCCCTCACCCGGACCGCTGCGCGACCCACCGAGCTCGTCGTGTACCTCTTGTGGGACTGGTTCGACGGAGGCCTGTTCGATGGATGGTGAGCGGAGGACGCAGCGGGCCGGCGCCTCGACGCCCCTCGCCGTGGCGCTCGCGCTGGCGGCGGCCGGCGCCGGGCTGGCGGTCGCCCGGTCCCCAGGGGACGCGCAGCCGGGCGCGTTCGTGCACGGCCGCGTGACGCTCGGGGCCGAGGGGCGGGTGACCTTCGCCGGCACCCCGCCCGCAGGGTCGCCGATCGACATGTCGGCTGACGCCTACTGCCGGGAGCAGCACGGGGAACCCGTCGTGGACCGCCCCGTGCGCGTGGGCCCGGACGGGGGCGTGGCCAACGTGCTCGTCTACGTCCGGAACGCGCCTTCCGGGGGTCCGTCGACCGGCGACGCGGAGGCGATCCTCGACCAGAGCGGGTGCATGTACGCGCCGGTCGTGGTGGCGGTGCGGGTCGGCCAGACACTCGTGATCCGGAACAGCGATCAGACGCTCCACAACGTGCGCGTGGCGGCCCAGGTCAATCGCGCCTTCAATGTCGGTCAGCCGCTCAAGGGCATCGAGAGCCATCGCTCGTTCGAGCGGGGGGAGATCGGGATCCCGGTGCGCTGCGACATCCACGGCTGGATGCACTCGACCATCCACGTCCTCGCGCACGGCTTCTTCGCCGTCTCGCATGAGGACGGGAGGTTCGCGCTCCCCGAGCTTCCGCCCGGCGAGTACGTGATCGAAGCGTGGCACGCGACGCTCGGCACGGCCGAGCGGACCGTGACCGTGACGGGCGGCTCGCGCGTCGAGATCGCGTTCGAGTTCGGCGGCTGAGGATGATGACCCGTCGCGGGATGGACCGCCGACGCCGGCCGATCTCCGAACGCGTCCTCGTGCGCGGGCGGGCGCCACGGCCGGCGCGGCGGGGGAGGTTCGAGATGCGAGGCCTGCTGGGCGTGGCCCTGACCACGCTCGTGGCCTGCGCACCGGCGGGCTCCGGCTTCACGGCGGAGGACGAAGCGGCCGTGAGGGCGCTGGAGGAGGCCTACCGCAGCGGCTGGCTCGCGAACGACAGCGCCGCGATCATGGCCACGCTGGCCCCCGGGGCAGTCATGATGCCCGCGGGCGTGGAACCGCTGGTCGGGGATTCCGCCATCCGCCGCTACTGGTGGCCCGGTGACGGCTCCGAAACCACCATCGACGCCTACGAGATCACGATCGATGAGATCGGGGGCAGCGGCGATCTGGCCTACCTGCGCGGCCGGGGCTCGCTCGAGTTCACCCACCGGAGCGCCGGCGGGGCGGTCGACCATCTGACGAGCGAGGCGGTGCATCTCTCCGTGGCTCGCCGCGGGGTGGACGGGAGCTGGCGGATCCTGCGGCGGGCGTGGAGCGCCCTGCGCTAGCAAACGGGCGGCCCCCGGCACCCGCCCGCCACGCCCCCTGCCGCTCCCGCCGGTCGCGCGGGGGTCAGCCTCCCCCGTTCGCCGTCTTCTTCTCGCCTCCCGGCTGCTCGAGGTAGGGCACCCCTTCCGTGATCCAATCCGCTGCGGGCTCGCCCTTCAGGTAGTGCCCGAACCACTCGTCGATCCGGCGGCTGTAGTCGAGCTGGTTGGGCTTCTTCGAGAAGCCGTGGTTCTCGCCGTTGTAGACGAGGAAAACGAAGTCCTTCCCCGCCCGGCGCGCAGCGTTGTAGAACTCGACGCCCTGGTTGAAGTCCACCGCCCCGTCGTCGGTCCCCTGCGCCATGAGGAGCGGCGTGTGGAGGTCCTCGATGTGGAAGACCGGGCTGTTGCGGCGGTAGGCGTCCTCGTCCTGCCAGAACGGGACCTGCATGCGCCCCTGGCTGATCTCGAAGATGCGTGCGTCTGTGCCTCCGGAGTTCCAGTACACCGACAGGTACATGCTGAACAGGTTGGTCAGCGGGGCGCCGGCCACCGCCGCGGCGAAGATGTCGGTCTGCGTGACCGTGAACGTCGTCTGGTACCCACCCCACGAGTGCCCGACGAGGCCCACGCGATCGGGGTCGACCATCCCGGTCGCCACCACGGCGGCCACCGCCGGCTCGAGACTCGCGACCGCGCTCACGCCGGGGTCGCGGTCGCGGTACACGATGTCGGGCTGGAACACGAAGTACCCGTCCTGCACCCAGCGCTGGAAGTTGTAGTACTGCCGCTCGGAGGGGACCTGGTAGGCCCGCACCTGGTAGGAGCGGATCTCGTAGATGTAGACGATCATCGGGTACTTGCGGCCCGGCTCGTAGTTCGCCGGGTAGTAGAGCGAGCCCTGCAGGTGCTCGCCCCACGCGTTGTCGTACTCGATGAGCTCCGCCCGCCCCCACGCGTAGTCGGACTGGAACGGGTTCGTGCGCGTGACCTGGCGGGCGTTTCGCAGCATCGGGTTCGTGGCCACGAACTCGTCGGGCGAGTCCTCGAACGTCTCGCTGCGGTACGAGTACACCTCCGCCTCCTCGGCCTTGGCGAGCGCCCCGAAGCGCGCCTCGCCCCACACGAGCCGCGTCGGCTCGGCGCCCAGACGCGGGGCACGCGCGAACCCGAGCTGCTCGGTCCAGTCGTCGTACAGCGAGAAGTACTGGGGCGCGTCCGGGTCGATCGCGTCCTCCTCCGGGTCGAGCCGCACGCGCCGGTGCTGAACGTTGTCCTCGGCGCCCCACGTGACGCGCTCGCCGCCCGAGCCGTCGGGCGCCACGCGCCACACGTCGTGCTCGTCGTACAGGAGGACGGCCGCGTCCCCCTCGACCCAGCCCGCCGTCCCGTAGGGCGGCTTCTGGTCGACCGGGTGGTCGTCCTCGAGGTCGACGAACGGGGTGCCCAGCCCCTCGGTGATGCAGGCGCGCTTTCCGGAGGCGATGTCGTAGGTCCAGTAGTGATCGTCCTCGAGCCACAGGAGGTAGCGGCCGCCGGGGCTCATCCCCATGAAGTACTGCACCCCTTCGAGGGCCTTCCGGTGCTCCCCCGTGTCGAGGTCGATGACGTACACGTCCCGCTCGTCGGGGCCGAACATCCGATCGCGATCGTAGGGCGTCTCGTCGAACCCCACCGCGAGCGGCACGCCCTCGGTGAGCCGGGCGGTCTCGGTAAGCTCGCTCTCGATCTCGACGAAGCGTCCGTCCGCCACGTGCCACGCCGACATCCAGTTGTCGCGCCGGTCGCGCTCGGCCCGCACCTTCTGTGTCGGCACGATGTCGACGTCGCGCGCGTTCCAGATCTCGACCGATGTGGTCTCGTCATCGTCCTTGTTCGGACACGCCTCGTCCTCGCCCTCCTTCCCATCGGCCTCCTGGGCCGTCGACCCCGAGCCCTCCCCGGCTCCATCGTCCCCCGGGGCCTCCGCCGCCTCGTCCTCCGCCTCCCCCTTCTCGCAGGCCTCCTTCGGGGTCCGGGTCTGGATCCCGAAGAACAGCATGTCGCCGTCCTCGCTCCACTGGAGGTCCTCCCACGGCACCACCCGGGAGTCGGCCGGGACCCCGGCCGCGGCACGCGGATCGAACAAGGCCGGGTTCCCATCCCCGCTGTCGAGTCCGCGGAAGGCGAGCACGACGCGCGCCGTGTCCGACCACGCCTCTTCACCCTCCTCGTCGCGGGGCACCGTGCGGTACACGGCCAGATCGGGGGTGTCCTCCCGCCACGCCAGCCCGCTGTAGCGCGCGGATCGCGAGTCGAGCGTGCGGATCCGACCCGAGCGCGGCTCGTACAGCTGGACGCCGTTGCCGCCCATGCCCTCGGCGTCGATCACCAGGGCGAGTCGCGGAGCGGCGTCTTCCATGTCCTGCCAGGCCGACTCGGCCACGTTGCCGAACGCCAGGTCCTTACCGGTCTCGAGGTCGCGCACGATGAGATCGGCGCCCGTCGCCTTGCGGTCTCCGTCGGGCGCGTAGCGCCGCATGGCGAGAAAGCGACCGTCGGGAGAGAACGAGAACGACGCCACGTCCCCGATCTCGGTGGGCGTCCCGGTGCGCAGATCGACGAGCCCCAGTTTGCTGCGCGCCGGCTTCTTCTCCTTCTGGAGCTTGTCGCGCGCCTCCTCGCTCATCCCGATCGAGTAGGCCAGCCAGCGGCCGTCGCGCGAGAACTCGGCCGAGCTCCCGTACGGCACGACGATCGCCGAGTCCGGGTTCGCCACCGGCCGGACGCGGAGCTCGTCCTCCTCGTTCACGCGGCTGATCGGGATGGCGAGCCACTCCCCGTTCGGGGACAGCTCGGTGAACCCCAGCCGCTCCCACCTGCCGTAGTCCTCGTGGGTCAGCGTCGGGAGGGGGGCCGGCGCCTCGGCGGTCGCCGCGGGGCCCTCCTGGGCGGCGAGCGCGCCGGCCGCACCGCTCGCCGCCGAGAGCGCGATCACGAGGGAGAGCACGCCGGTCCGCGGCGAAGGCCCGCCAATGTGGAGCCGACGTCCATGGATCGCGCCGCGAAGCGCGCCTTGTGCGTGAAAACGCAAACCGAGAAAGCCGCTCATGGGAGCACCACCCGCTTCGTAGTCGGATGGCGGGGGTCGCGAGGACCGCCCGCCCGCTCTTGCTCGCACCGGGGAAACTAGGCCACGGGCCGACCCCGGTCGACCGCCGGGGGTGAGCTCGTCCAGCGCCCGCGGACCCGGCGGGAGCGCGGGGTCCCGTCGGCCGTTACCCCTCGATGAAGCCCAGAGCCACGAGGAATCCGATCTGTCGCTCGATCCCGTCGGCCTCGGCTTCGGGAGCCGGATCGAAGTCGCTCTCCTGATTCGCCAGATTCCGGGTGAGGAGATGCCCCACACCCTCGTACGTGTTGAGCTCGCAGAGGACGTCCAGCCGAAGCAGTGCGTCGCAGAACCGCTTCGCGCCGGCGAGCGGCGTGAGCGTGTCCTCGTCGCCGTGCACGATCGAGCTAGGCGGCGTTCGCGCCCCCACATGCTGCGCCGGAGAGTAGTCGACCGGATCCCCCCGCCCGGCGAGCAGGCGGCGGAACCAGCCGTCCGTCGTCAGGTCCAGCGCGGGCGACCACAGGAGGAGGGCGTCCGGGGTCGCTCGCGGCGCGCCCGCTCCCTCCTCCGGACAACCCACGGTGGCGGCCGCGGCGACCAGGTGCCCTCCGGCCGACACGCCGTACCCCGCGACCCGATCCACCCGCACATCGAGTTCGTCCGCGTGCCGGCGTCCCCAGCGAAACGCCGCGCACACGTCCGCCAGGGCGTCGATCGGAGTCACGCCATCCACCGACAACCGGTACTCGACGGCGATCGCCACCAGCCCGCGGTCCGCGAAGCGCCGGGCCGCGCCGAAGGTCCACTCGGGCTCCCCCGCGCTCCAGCCACCGCCGTGGAACAGGAGGATCGCGCTCCGCGGCCGGGGGACCCCCGGTGCGGGAGCGAACACGTATGCCGAGAGGCCCCGACCGGCCACCTCGCGATAGATATGACGCGTGGGAGCGTCGCGGGTCTGCGCACCCGCTGGTACGGCGTGGGCCATGCACCCGAGGACCGGCCACGCGAGCAGGACGAATGCGCCTCGCGCCCCTCGACGAGACAGGCTCCGGGACGGCTCTCGCGGGGGCGTCGCGCCGCGTGCCCGGGGGCTCACAGCTCGATCGGAAGCGTCCGGAACCGCCGTCTCGTGGCCGCGTACAGCGCGTTGGCCAACGCGGGCGCGGCGGGCGGCAGCCCGGGCTCCCCGAGCCCCGTCGGGTGCGTGTCGGTCTCCACGAAGTGCACCTCGACGTTGCGGGGCGCGTCGCGCATGCGAAGCACCGGGTAGCGGTCGAAGTTCCCCTCGACGATCGCCCCGCCTTCCACCGTGAGCCGCTCGCCGAGCGCGGCCGACAGGCCCTGGATGAGCGCGCCCTCGACCTGCGCCCGGGCATGGTTGGGGTTGAGCACCGGACCGCAGTCGACCGCGCACCATGCGTTGTGGACGACGACGCGCCCATCCTCGACCGAAGCCTCGATCACCTCGGCCGAGTAGCTCAAGTGGTCGATCGCGCAGGCGATGCCCATGCCGTGTCCGTCGGGCACCGGATGACCCCAGTCGGCCGCTTCCGCCGCACGCCTCACCACGCCGCGCAGACGCTCGGCGCTGCGCGGGAAGCGGGACGACGTGCCCGGGCGGTCCAGCGTGTACTCGTCGATCAGCGCCACCCGGTACGCCACCGGGTCGATGCCGGCCACCTCCGCGAGCTCGTCGAGAAACACCTCGACGGCGAACGTGTTGTGCGTGGTGTGCACCGCCCGCCACCAGCCGCGGGTGATGTGCGACGGCAGATACGTGTATTCGCACGAGCGGTTCGGAACGCGGTACATCATGTTCGCGCCGCCGTCCGACTCGCCCACTCCGAAGGCATCCTCATCCACCCGCTCCGAGATGGTCCCGCTGATGGCGGGCGTGCAGAAGCGCTGCCGCCAGGCGACGGGGTAGCCGTCCTCGCCGAGGACGGCGTCCAGCCGGTGACACGCGGTGGGGCGGTAGAAATCGTGGCGCAGGTCGTCCTCGCGCGTCCACTGGACCTTCACCGGCCCCTCGACCTGGCGCGCCACGAGCGCCGCCTCGACCGCGTAGTCGGGGTTGATGCGGCGCCCGTACCCGCCGCCGATGAGCGACACCTCGACCGACACCTGCTCGAGCGGCAACCCGAGCGCCGCGGCGGTAGCCTGCCGGGCCCAGTTGGGAAACTGCGTCGGGGCCTTCACCCGCATGCGGCCATCGGCGAAGTGCGCCGTGGCGTTCATCGGCTCCATGGTGGCGTGGCTGATGAACGGCACCGCGAAGTCGGCCCGCACGACGGCCGCCCCCGCGGCGTCGATGAGCGCATCGGGGTCTCCCGCCCGGTTGACGAGCACGGCGCCCGGCCCGTCGGCACCGGCGCGCATGCGCTCGAGGTATCCCTCGGTCGAGTCGTCGGCGCCCTCGCCGGGATCCCAGTCGATCTCGAGGGCGTCGCGCCCGCGGATCGCGGCCCACGTGTCGTCGGCGATCACCGCGACCCCCGAGTGGACATTCGTGTCCCCGCCCACGGCCGGCACCTCCACCACCTGGCGCACCCCCGGAACGGCCAGGGCGGCCGCGGGGTCGAAGCGCCGCACCCGGCCGCCGTGCACCGGCGTGCGGGCGATGGCCGCGTACCGCATGCCGGGGAACTCGACGTCGATCCCGTACTCGGCGCGGCCGCGCACGACGTCGAGCACGTCGATCCCCATGCGCTCCTTGCCGAGGAGCCTCCATTCGGCGGGCGGCTTGAGGGACACCTCGGACGGCAGCTCCATCCCGGCGGCTCGATCGAGGAGGTCGGCGTACGGGATGCGGCGTCCGCCGGCCTCGTGGACGACGTGGCTGTCCTCGGTGGCGAGCTCCTCGGCGGACACCCCCAGCTCCGCCGCGGCCGCCGCCACCAGCACGGCCCGGGCCGCCGCGCCAGCCTGCCGCAGCGGCATCCAGGCGGTCCGCACGCTGCCGCTCCCGCCGGTCCCCTGCCGGCCGTACGTGGCCTCGTCGGCGGGCGCCTGCGTCACCCGCACCCGGTCCCAGTCCAGATCGGCCTCCTCGGCGATCAGGAGGGCGAGGGTGGTGCGCACCCCCTGCCCCATCTCCGAGTTGGCGACCGTGAGCGTGGCCGTGTTGTCCGGGTGGAGCCGGAGCCAGGCCCCCGGGGACCACGCGTCGCCCGCCGGCGCCGGCGTTCCATGCACGTTGTCGGTGATCTCGAGCCCGCCCGCCGACCCCGTCCGGGTGCCCGAATCGCGGCACCCGGGGAGCGACACGGCGAGCACGAGCCCGCCGCCGACGGCGGCCGACAGCCGCATGAACTCGCGGCGCGATACGTCACGCGGGTCCGACGCGCCCGGGAGCTCCCGCGCCCCGAGCGCGACCCCCAGCGAGCCCAGCATGCTCGGGTCGAGCCCCTCGATCTCGCGCAGGATGCGATCGGCACCCATCACGACCTCCTCTGGATCTCGGCGGCCCGCTTGATCGCCCGACGAATGCGCAGGTAGGTGCCGCAGCGGCACAGGTTGCCGTTCATGGCGGCGTCGATGGCCGCATCGTCCGGATCCGGGTCGCTGGCGAGGAGCGCCGCGGCGCTCATGATCTGGCCCGTCTGGCAATAGCCGCACTGCGGCACGTTCTCTTCCTGCCACGCGATCTGGAGCGGGTGCGTGCCATCCGGCGACAGACCCTCGATGGTCATGACTGCCGACCCGGCGGCCGCTGACACCGGCGTGACGCAGGAGCGGACGGGCTGGCCATCCAGGTGGACGGTGCACGCGCCGCACTGCGCCACCCCGCAGCCGAATTTCGTGCCCCTGAGGCCCGCGACGTCGCGGAGCGCCCACAGGAGGGGCATCTCCGGCTGGACGTCCAGCGCGCGGGTCTCGCCGTTGACGGTGAGCTCGATCATGACGTGCCTCCGATGAGCGGCAGGAAACCGAAGGGTCATCATAGGCCGGTAGGGGACGCCCAAAAAGTCTGGACGGATCGGGGTGCGGCGGGGCGGACCCGCGTGGTCCGTTCGGAGAACGGATGTGCGCGCGGCACCCCTTCGTGGGCAGCGCGTCCGGAGCCGTCGCACGGAGCCCACCACCCGCCCCGGCACACGGTTCACACGAGTGTTTCAAGCGCGTGTTTCATGCCGTTTCGGGAGCGCCCGCCGAAACACACGCGGCGCGGCCCCCTTCGCTCGCGAGCATCGTAAGATCTTCGAGAGCCGCCGGTTACGTATGTACATCGAAGGTCGTGTCGCGCGGGCATCGTCCCTGCCCGAGGAGACCTCCGGCTCATTGCGGCGCGGCGAGCGCGCCCGCCATCCACCGACCCGGGGGTCTCCTTGAACATCCGGCACACGGCAGCTCTGCTCGGCCTTCCCTTTGCGCTCTCGATGGCCACCGGTTGCGGCTCCGACGGCCCACTGTCCGACGCCGCCGGCGTTCGGGCCGGTGTGGGCGACCGGAACGGCGGCCGCTCGGTCGCCCGGACGTACGAGGTCACGATCGAGAACCTGACCGGCGGCCAGTGGCTCACTCCTCCACTGATCGCCACGCACCAGGGGGGCGAAGACGTGTTCGATGTCGGACGTCCGGCCTCATTCGGAGTGCGCCAGGTGGCCGAGAACGGGAACCTCGCCCCCCTCCAGCAGGCGCTCGAGAACGACGATCACGTGTCCGCGGTGGTGGTCGCGGCAGCCGGCACGCCGCCCCCGCTCGGGCCTGGGCAGCGCGTGACCGTGACGATCGACGCCCAGCCCGGGGCGCGCTTCCTGTCGTTCGTATCGATGCTCATCTGCACGAACGACGGGTTCACCGGCCTGGATTCCTTCCGTCTGCCCTCGAGCGTCGGCGAGGCGGTGGTGCTCGACACGGATGCCTACGACGCGGGCTCGGAGATCAACACCGAGGACTTCGCCGATCTCGTGCCCCCCTGCCCGGTCCTGACGGGCGTCTCCAGCTCGGTGCCCGGAACCGGGACGAGCGACCCCGCCCTCGCCGAGAACGGCGTCATCCACATGCACCCAGGGATCGCCGGCATCGCCGATCTGCTGCCGGGTCTGCACGGCTTCTCGAATCCTGTCGGCCGCATCGCGATCACGCGCACACGCTGAACGGCACCGACGATCCGGCACGGCCGGGGCTCCGACCTCGCGCCCCGGCCTTATGTTCTCCCCATGAAGCTCACCTTTCGATGGGCCCTGCTCGTCACGATCGGGGGAACGCTCCTCACCGCGCTCGCCGCGGGCGGGCTGACGCTGGATCGTCGGCTGGCGGAGGAGCTCGAGCGGGACGCCCGCACCGAGCTCGCCATGGCGCCCCCCGTCCTCGCCGATCGGCTGAACACGCAGAGCGAGGCGCTTCGCATGCACGCCGACGTGCTCGCCGAGAGCCCCGACCTCAGACGCGCGCTGGAGACCGGGGACCGGGCGGCCGGGGTGCGGGGAGCGGAGGATGCGGCCTCTGGGTGGGGGGAGGAGCCCATCGTCCTCGAGGGCCGGGACAGTGCCTGGACGGGGCCCCGGCCCGATCGCGCCCTCGTGCTCGACGCCCGGTCCGGAAACACCCCGTTCGGGCTCCAGTTCTCCGACGGCGCGCTCCACGCCGTGGCCATCACCCCCGTGATCGAGAACGGTGTCGAGCTCGGCCTGGCGGGGGTCGCGCTCGCCTTCGACACGCGCACGGCCGAGATCCTCTCCGGTCTGACCCGCGCCGATGTGGTGCTCGCCGGGAGCGATGGGTCGATCGTCGCATCGACGCTCGATCCCGGCGTGGCGGCGACCGTGGCCGCCGCCGGAGGCCGCCCCGCGACCGATGAGTCGGGCAAGTCCGTGACCGTGGAGATCGCGGCGGCCGATGGCACCCGCCTGTGGAGCGCCGCCGCGCCGCTCGGCGAAGCGGGAACGGTGTACTTCGTGCGCTCCGCTGCGCGCGAGCTGGCCGCGCTCCCGCGGCTGCGCCGCGCCGCGCTGATCGCCGGGGGGCTCGCCCTGCTCGTCACCCTCCTCGTCGGCTCGCTTCTCGCCCGCGCCCTCTCCCGTCCCGTCACGGCCCTCGCCGATGCCTCCGCGGGGCTCGCGGCGGGCGACTTCGGGACGCCGCTGTCGGCCTCCCGCGTGCGCGAAATGGACACCGTGAGCCGCGCGTTCGCCCACATGCGGCGCGCGCTGGCGGCGCGCATCGAGGAGCTGCGCGACGCCAACCGCGCGCTCGAGGACCGACAGGCGCGGCTCCAGGCGCTCCAGGCCGAGGTCGTGCAGCGCGACCGCCTGGTCGCGGCCGGGCGTCTGGTCACCGAGCTGGCACACGAGATCCGCAACCCCGTGGCGAACGTGCGCAACTGTCTCGAGGTGGTCCGCCGGCGTGTCGAGGACGACAAGGCGCAGGAGTTCACGGATCTGGCCATCGCCGAGCTGCTGCGCATGCACGAGCTGGCCGAGCGCATGCTGGACCTGAACCGGCCGGTCGACGCCGATGCCCCGGAGTGCGACGCGCGCGAGGTCGTGGAGGACGTCGCCGCGCTGGCCGGTCTCGGCGATCACGAGGGCCGGTGGCCGATCTCCATCCAAGGTCCCCTGGAGGCGCGCGTCGCCGTCCCGCCCGACACGCTCAAGCAGGTGCTCCTCAACCTGCTCGCCAATGCGCGCGAGGCGAGCCCCGGCGGCGGGCCCATCGAGGTGGCGATCTCCTCGCCGAACGGCCGCATCGCGATCGAGGTGTCCGACCGCGGGCACGGCGTTCCCGAGGACGCGCTGCCGCATGTGTTCGACCCGTTCTTCACCACCAAGGACGAGGTGCACGGCGTGGGTCTGGGCCTGTTCATCGCTCAGGGAGCGCTCCGCCGGCACGGGGGCGGGATGGCGGCCGAGAAACGCGCTCCGGGACCCGGCGCCACCTTCCGGCTCGATCTGGCTCCCGCCCCCGGCACGGAGGCCGCGTGAGCGCCCCTCCCGTGCTGCTCGTGGTAGACGACGACGAAGTGTTCCGGCGCTCGACGGCCGAGCTCCTGCGCGACGAGGGGTACCGCGTGCACACGGCGGCCGACGCGGCGGGCGCCTCCGAGTTCCTCGGGCGCGAGACGGTCGACCTCGTCCTCCTCGACATGCGGATGCCGGGTGTGTCGGGTCTCCAGGTCGTCGAGGTCCTCCGAACGCGCGGCTCCGACATCCCCATCCTGATGATCAGCGGCTACGGCGACGTGAAGACGGCGGTCGAGTCGCTCCACGTGGGGGCGGACGACTTCCTCACCAAGCCCGTCGACCCCGCCGAGCTCAGCCGCCGCGTGGCGGACGTGCTCGAGCGTCGCCCCGGTCCCGGTCGACTGGAGTCCGCCACCAGCCACGGGATGGTCGGCACCTCGCGCGCGCTCTCCGAGGTCGTGGGGCAGATCCGGCAGGTCGCCTCCACCGAGGCCACCGTGCTCGTCACGGGAGAGACGGGGACCGGCAAGGAGCTGGTGGCGCGGGCCATCCACGAGCTGTCCGAGCGCGCCGGCGGACCGTTCGTCCCCGTCAATTGCGCGGCGCTCGCCGAGGGCCTGCTCGAGTCCGAGCTGTTCGGGCACGTGCGCGGCGCCTTCACCGGGGCGACGCGCGACAAGGAGGGGCTGTTCAGCGCGGCCGACGGCGGCACGCTGTTCCTCGACGAGGTGGGCGACATGAGCCTAAGGCTCCAGCAGCGCCTGCTGCGCGTTCTCCAGGAGCGCGAGGCGGCCCCGGTGGGATCGACCCGGGCCCGACCCGTCAACGTCCGCGTGGTGGCCGCCACACACCGCGACCTGGCCACGGAGGCCCGAGAGGGACGCTTCCGCGAGGACCTCTACTACCGGCTCGACGTGTTCCATATCCACGTCGCGCCCCTGCGCGAGCGCACGGGCGACATCCCGCTGCTCGTTCGACATGCCCTCGACCGGCTGGCGGACCGCTCGCGGGGTCGCGTGCCGCGCTCGATGAGCCCGGCGGCAATGCGCCGCCTGCGCGCCTACGAGTGGCCGGGAAACGTGCGCGAGCTGTTCTCGGCGGTCCAGAGCGCGGCGATCCGGGCCGGAGAGCGCGAGATCGGCGTGGAGCACCTGCCGCCCGCGATCCGCGGCGAGCCCGAGTCCGAGGGCGGCGACCGCTACCGGGCCCCCTCGAGCTCCGCGGACGAGCGCACCGCCATCCTCGCGGCGCTCGAGTCGGCGGAGGGCGTGCGCTCCCGCGCCGCGGAGCTCCTCGGGATGAGCCGCACGACGCTGTGGCGACGCATGCGCGATCTGGGGATCGAGGA
>Ga0307444_1000125_pt1 | contig 38889 bp, 40 predicted proteins | sample SalMarSW160340MG_FD_202145 | JGI IMG/M metagenome (GOLD analysis project Ga0307444, IMG submission 202145) | Salt marsh sediment microbial communities from the Plum Island Ecosystem LTER, Massachusetts, United States - SW1603-40 | ecosystem: Environmental > Aquatic > Marine > Intertidal zone >...
CAGGCGTCGACCTTGGCGGCTGAACGCCGCGGTCCTCGGTTCTCGGTCTTCGGTAGAACCGTCGCCCCGAGCGCTCGCTGCGTTCCAGGTCGATTAAACCGACGAAGCTTTCAGCTTCGAATACCCAGAAGCTCCCGCACCCCGGTCTCGATGCCCGGGGCCGTGGCGATGAACCCCGACAGCAGCGGATCGGGCTGGTTGAAGCGCACCGGTTCGCCGTCCACTCCGAACACGGAACCACCCGCGGCAAGCACCAGCGCAGCGCCGGCAGCGACGTCCCACTCGTGTTTGGGCACCAGAGTCCAGGTCGCGTCGGCGAGTCCGGCGGCAACCAGACCGAGCTTGTAGGCGACCGATCCGACACTCCGCACCGAGATGGGCGTCGTGTAGAAGCGTTGCCACTCCCCTCTGGAAGTCTCGCTCCGAGAGGCGAGCACGAGTGCCCCCCGTATGTCCTGAGTGCTCGCAGCACCCGCAGGCTCTCCGTTCAGAGTCACCCCGTGTCCGATGGCTCCGAGGATCAACTGATCCGTCGACGGCGCGTAGATTCCTCCGGCGATCGGGTGGCCGTCCTCCACGAACCCGATCGAGATACACCACTCCGGGATGCCGGCGATGAATTCGCGTGTCCCGTCGACAGGATCCACGATCCATACCCGAGAGCGGGCGAGACGGTCTTCACCATCGGCCGTTTCCTCCGACAACCATCCGTCTCCAGACTCCGGGAGCACCCGACGGAGGACCGAGTTCACCGCGAGGTCGGCCTCGGTCACCGGATCGCCACCCTCCTTCAAGACAGCGTCGATCGCCCCCGGGGTGAACGGCGCGAGAGCCTCGGCTCCCCGGTGGAGCGCCTCTCGGATTCTGGCCAGTTCCTGGCTCACAGCGGCCACAGGATAGGGAGACCGACGATCAGCATCACGATGACGACCACGGTCAACGGGATCCCGAGGCGCAGATAGTCGGTGAACCGGTACCCGCCCGGTCCGTACACCATCAGGTTCGTCTGGTAGCCAATCGGCGTGAGGAAAGGGGTCGCGGCAGCGACCGCGACACCGAACGCGAACGTGCGCGGGTTCAGACCGAGTTCGGCGGCGGTCGCGAGAGCGAGAGGGAGGATCATCAGAGCCGCGGCGTTGTTGGTGATGATCTCCTTGAGCAGCACCGTCGCGATGATCACACCCGCGAGCGCTCCCACTCCACCAATGCCACCCAATACCCCGATCAGTCCTTTGGCGGTGGTCTCAGCGAGGCCCGACGAATGCAACCCGGCTGCGACTCCGAACGCGGCAGCGATCGTGATGATGACATCGAAGTCGACCGCCGTTCTGGCTTCCGACGGGGTGACGGTGCGGGTCGCGACGAACGCAGCCGCGCCGAGGAGCGCTGCGGTGATGAGCGGCACGACGCCAGTCGCGGCGAGAATCACCATGCCGGCCACGATCAGTGTGGTGAATGCCGCTCGCCGACCGGCGACAGGGGGAGCCGCGTCGAGCGTCGCGATCAACGCGAAGTCCGACCGCTCCTTCCACCGACGGCTCCAGTCACGGTCGCCAATCACCACGAGCGTGTCCCCGACCTGCAGCACGACGTCTCCGAGCTTGGCGTCGATCCGCTGGCCCGCCCTGTGGATGGCGGTCACCACCGCCTGGTAGCGACTACGAAAGCCCGTATCCCGCAAGGTCACCCCCACGAGCGGCGACGATGTGCCGACGACCGCCTCGTAATGCGTGACCTGTTGCGCGTCGAGCATGGCCACCTGGGAGTCCTCTGTCGACACCAACCCTGGCATCGATTCCAGGTCGACGACCTGATCGACTCTCCCCACGAACCTGAGTACGTCGTCGGTGCGCAGAACGGTGTCGTGACCGACCGGTGTGATCAATTCGCCGGAGCGCTCGACCTGGGCGAGGAACACACCCGAGAGGTGGCGAAGGCCGGCCGCACCGACTGTCTGTCCGTCTATGTCGGGCAGCACTCTCATGGTCATGTTGAACTGGCGGAACTCTTCATCATCTGCAACGGACGGTGACCTTCGCTCGGGCAACACCTTCGGTGCCAGCAGCACAATGGTCGCGATCCCTACGAGCGCTATAGGCAGACCGATTCTGGAGATTTCGAAGAACCCGAACGGTGCGAAGCCATCGGACTCGAGCAGGCCCGACACCACGATGTTCGTCGCGGTGCCCATGAGTGTCACCACTCCTCCGAGAATCGCGGCAAACGACAACGGCATCAGGAACTTCGACGGCGACCGACCTCTCACTCGAGCCCAGCGCTCGACCTGCGGGGTGAGCATGGCGACGATCGGAGTGTTGTTCATGAACGACGACGCTGCGACCGTGGGTGTCGTCAACCGCAAGAGCACACTCCTCGTGCCTCGATCCTCACCGAGCACCCCCCGAACGAGCGGAGCCAGTGCTCCGGTCTTGCTGATCGCCGCCGCAACGATGTACAGGGCAGCAATCGTCGCTGGAGCTGGATTCGCAAAACCGGAGAGCGCCTGGGCAGGCGTGATGACGCCGGCAGCAAGGAGCACCACGGCACCGGAGCCCATCGCGGCGGCAGGCGAGAGAAGATCGCGCACGAGCACGACGACGATCGCAACGATGACCACCAACGTGAGCCAAGCCTGCCATGTCACGGCCCAGCACCACCTCTCATATCGGGTCTACTCGTTCCCTTTCAGGTAGCCGAGCCGTTCGAGCGCGATGATGACCTGGTTCGCCGCCTCTTCGGGGCTGGTCTCGGTCGTGTCGATCACGACATCGGCATCCGTGGGCACCTCATATGGATCGGAAATCCCGGTGAACTCCTTGACGATTCCTGCCCGTGCCTTCGCATACAGGCCCTTACGGTCCCGCTGCTCACATACCTCGAGTGGTGTGTCGACGTAGACCAGGATGTAGCCGCCGTACGCCGAGATCAACTCCCTGTTCTCCCGCCGGATGCTCTCGTAGGGCGCGATCGGTGCGCAGATGGCGATACCGCGGTGCTTCGTGATCTCCGAAGCGACGAACCCGATCCTTCTGATGTTGATATCCCGGTGTTCCTTCGAGAACCCCAGCTCGGACGACAAGTTCTTGCGGACCAGGTCCCCGTCGAGAATGGTGATCGGCCGCCCACCGATCTCGGACAGCTTTACCAGCAGTGCGTTGGCGATGGTCGACTTGCCCGAACCCGAAAGACCTGTGAAGAACACGGTGAACCCCTGCTTCGAGCGCGGAGGGTGCGTGCGACGGAGTTCTTCGACTACTTCCGGATAGGTGAACCAGTCGGGGATCTCTCGTCCCTCCGCCAGCCGTTCGCGCAGCTCCGTCCCGGAAATCGAGAGTGTCCGCGTTCCCTCGGGCACCTCGTCGATCGGCGCGTACGCGTCACGATCCTCCAGGTACACCATCATCTTGAACGGCACCATCGACACACCGATCTCTTCCTCGTGTCGGCTGAGGAGCTCCTGCGCGTCGTAGGGCCCGTAGAAAGGCGTTCCCGACGAGTCCGAGCCCGGTCCGGCGTGGTCCCTACCAACGATGAAGTGGGTGACGCCATGATTCTTGCGGATGATCGCGTGCCACACGGCCTCGCGGGGGCCGCCCATGCGCATCGCGAGGGGCAGGAGTGAAAGGGCTGCGGTCTGGCGTGGGTACCGTTCGAGCACCGCCTGGTAGGCGCGTACCCGCGTGTAGTGGTCGACGTCTCCTGGCTTGGTCAAGCCGACCACCGGGTGGATGAGCAGGTTCCCTCCAATCTCTGTGGCGGCACGCTTGGTCAGTTCGACGTGCGCCCTGTGCATTGGATTCCGGGTTTGGAACGCGACCACCTTGCGCCACCCCATCTCGACGAACCGGGCACGCAGCTCGGCGGGGGTTCGGCGAAGGGCACGGAAGTCATAGTGCACCGGAAGTTGCACGCCCTGGAGCGTTCCCCCGACGTTCACAGGGTTGGCCTGATGCAAGAGATAGTCGACGGCGGGATGCTCCACGTTGGTGGTGCCGAATACCTCCTTTGCCTCACGTTCACGGTCGGGCGTCCAGACGTCCGACACGGTCAACGCCGCGAGCATGACGCCTTCAGGATCGCGAAGGGCGATCGTGCCGCCGGCCTCGAGGCCATCCGCGAATGCCTCCGCCACGTCGAGCGTGATCGGCATCGGCCACAGCGTTCCATCGGCGAGGCGCATCCCGTCCAGCACGGTCTCGTAGTCGACTCGACTCATGAAACCCCTCAGTGGGGAGAACCCTCCATTGAGCAGGAGCTCCAAATCGTTGACCTGACGGTCGGTGAGGTCCCACGAGGGCCAGTCACGCGATGCCTCCTTCAGGTCGTCGGCACCCGTGTGGTCGATGAGGTCGACAAGGACGCCTCCGTGAGGTTCGATGAGATGATCGGACATGAGCTGCTTTCGTTCGTGGCCGTCAGATTGTAGGGGTGGCGATCCTGCCAGACGAGAGGACGACCCGGATCGGCTGCCGACCGGCTGCGAGTAGCCTTCCGATCGACCGGAGGAGTCCTCATGACCATCGAACAACTCGCAGTCAACACCATCAAGGGCCTCGCGATCGACGGGGTCGAGAAGGCGAATTCAGGTCATCCCGGCGCGCCCATGGGTATGGCAAACCTGGCTGCTGTGCTGTGGACGGAGTTCCTCGAGGTCGACCCGGACGACCCCACGTGGCCGGACCGGGACAGGTTCGTGCTGTCCAACGGCCACGCCTCGATGCTCCTCTACTCATTGCTCCACCTGAGCGGGTTTCCCGTTTCGATGGACGACCTGAAGCAGTTCCGCCAGTGGGGGTCGCACACGCCGGGGCACCCCGAGATCGATCAGACGAGAGGGATCGAAACGACCACCGGACCGTTGGGGCAGGGATTCGGCACGGCAATCGGCATGGCCATCGCGGAAGAGCACCTGCGCGCGGTGTTCGGCAAGGACCTCGTCGACCACCGCACGTGGGCGTTCCTTTCGGACGGTGACTTGATGGAGGGCATCTCGTCCGAGTCGGCGTCGCTCGCGGGCCACTTGGGACTGGGCAAGCTCGTCTACTTCTACGACGACAACCACATCACGATCGACGGTCACACCGAGATCACCTTCACCGAGGACGTCGCAGCACGATTCAAGGCGGTCGGATGGCACAATCTGTCCATCGACGGCGAGGACCGCGCGGCAATCGAGGAAGCAACACGAGAGGCCATCGCGGTCACCGACCAGCCGTCCCTGGTCATCGCACGAACCCACATCGGGTTCGGCGCCCCAACCAAACACGACACCCCCGGCGTGCACGGTTCCCCGCTCGGCGAGAAGGAGCTGCGGGCCACGAAACAACTGATGGGCTTTCCTCCCGACCGGCCGTTCTACGTTCCGGACGGTGTGTACGAGTTCTTCTCCAAAGCGATGGATCGAGGACGTGCCAAGCACGCGGCATGGTCGAAACGATTTGCCCAGATCGACGAGGAAACCGCTGCTCGGTGGCGCTCCTACTTCGAGCCCGAACCTATCAGCCTCGAACCGCCCGCATTCGAAGGAAGGATCGCAACACGCGCCGCCATCGGGAAGATCTTCGACCAGGTGGCGGAGAAGACACCCGGTTTCCTCGGAGGCGCCGCGGATCTCGTCGCTTCTACCAAAACCATCATCGGCTTCTCCGGCTCGTTCTCCAAGGAGGATCGAACCGGACGGAACATCCACTTCGGCATTCGTGAACATGCGATGGGCGCCATCACGAATGGGTTGGCCGTCCATGGCGGACTGCGTCCCTACGGCGCGACGTTCTTCGTCTTCTCGGACTACATGCGACCGTCCGTGCGCCTGGCCGCGCTCATGGAGGCTCCGAGCATCTTCATCTGGACGCACGACTCGGTCTTTCTCGGCGAGGATGGCCCGACGCACCAGCCAATCGAGCAACTTGCGTCGCTCCGAGCGATGCCGAACCTCTGGGTGGTCCGACCGGCCGACGCAGGCGAAACGGTCGAGGCGATGGAGTTGGCGATCAACCGCGTCGACGGGCCGACTGCTCTCGTCCTAACCCGCCAGTCGCTCCCCGTTCTCGAACGGCCCACAGGTGGTGTCGCAATGGGCGGGTACGTGCTCAAGGACGGCGACGATGTGGTGCTGGTCGCCACCGGATCGGAAGTGCCGCTTGCGGTCGGAGCAGCAGGCCTCCTCGACAAGGACGGCATCTCCGCAAAGGTCGTGTCGCTGCCCTCCTGGGAGGCGTTCTTCGCACAGGACGAGAGCTACCGCACCTCGGTGCTCGGGTCCGACCTCCCGATCGTGTCGATCGAGGCTGCATCGACGTTCGGGTGGGAACGAATCACCGGAGCAAACGGGCTCTCGATCGGTATCGACCACTTCGGAGCTTCGGCGCCGGCCGGCGTCATCGCGGAGCACTGGGGGTTCACACCCGAGGCTGTGGCAGCCAGGGTCAAGGAGTGGCTGAACCAGAGGTAGTCGGTTCTCAGTTTTGGGTTGTGGGTGAGAGGCGGCGCCTCCCTTCCGCGAGCCCCTATGGGCCAGCAACCGAGAACCGAGAACCGGCGACCGCCGGCCGAACCTCCCCCAACACTCGCTTCGCTCGTGAGGGGAGGAGACCACTGCCCGGCAGTCAGATGACTGCCGGGCAGTACACTCGCCGGGGTGAAGATCTACACGAAGAAAGGCGACGCGGGCACCACCGGACTCTTCTACGGCGGGCGAGTGCCGAAGGACCATCTCGCACCTGAAGCGTACGGCGCGGTCGACGAAGCCGTCTCAGCGCTCGGAGTTGCGAGAACCCACGCCGAGGGCACCGTCGCCGAACGGATTCTCGCCGTGCAACGCGACCTGTTCGTGGTTGCAGCGGAACTGGCGACAGCACCGGAGAACCGAGAGAAGCTCGAACCGGGGGTGAGCGCGACCACACCCGAGATGACCGAACGCCTCGAGAGGTGGATCGACGAACTCGTCGAGACGTCGGGACTCCCCTCAGGGTTCGTCGTCCCCGGCCAAGCGTCGCTGCCGGCGAGCATCGACGTCGCTCGAACCGTCGTACGACGGGCCGAACGACGATGTGTCACCTACTCGAGAGAGGGCGGACTCGCCGAAGTGCTCCGCTACCTCAACCGGCTCGCCGACTTCCTCTACGTTCTGGCGAGAGCCACGGAATCCGGGTGGGAACCAAGCAAGCAAGGAGCATGAACGTGGACTTCTCCGCAGCAGGATCGATCGAAACGGAATCCGGCGAGGTCCTTGCCGTCCCCGTGTTCGAGGACCGCACATGGGGTCCGGGAGCCGAGTGGGCCGCGGACCGGCTCGGCCCGTGGCTCGCCGACTACCTCGACGGTCAGGGCTTCTCGGGAAAGCTCGGTGAGGTGGTCGCGGTACCGGCCGTGGGGCGACTCGATTTCCAAACGCTGCTTCTCATCGGAGTCGGCACCGAAGTCGACGACGAGCTGCTTCGCCAGGCGGCGGGGTGGCTCGGAGGACATGCAACCAAGGCGGTCGATGTGGCAACCACCTTGCATCAGATCGACCTCGACGGAGCGGCAGCCGCCTTCGCAGAAGGGTTTCTCCTCGGCCAGTACCGCTTCGACACCTACAAGTCGAAGGGAGAGCCATCCAAGACCGAACGCGTGCGGTTCCTCGCTCCCGGCGGAGAAGCCGCCTCGGAGGCCTGCGGGGACGCTGCCACCGTGGCCGCAGCCGTCGCCATGGCCAGGGACCTGATCAACGAACCCGCGATCGGCAAGGCACCCGAGGTCCTCGCCGCCAAGGCTGTTGAGATAGGCCGTTCGGTTGGGGTGGACGTCGACGTTCTCGAGCCGGCGGACATCGAACGCGAGCACCTCGGAGGGCTCATGGGAGTCGCCATGGGCGCCCACAATCCCGCGAGGCTCGTTCGGTTCTCCTACGAGCCGAAGGATCCCAAGGGGTTTCTGGCGCTTGTCGGGAAGGGCATCGTGTTCGACTCTGGCGGCCTGTCCTTGAAGAGCCCCGACAACATGGAGACGATGAAGACGGACATGTCGGGAGCCGCTGCGGTGTTCGGTGCGGTAGAGGCCATTGCCACTCTCGGCATTCCCGTGAAGGTGCTTGGCATCACTCCTCTCACAGAGAACATGCCAGGAGGAGGGGCGCTGCGACCGGGAGACGTGATCCGGCCCCGGAACGGCAAGACCGTCGAGGTGCTGAACACCGATGCCGAAGGCCGCCTCGTGCTCGCGGACGGGCTGTCGCTGGCGGCGGAGGCCGAACCCGACTTGATCGTCGACCTGGCAACACTCACCGGCGCATGCAAGGTTGCCCTCGGGTCCAAGATCGGCGGACTGTGGAGCAACGATGACGACGCTGCCGACAAGGTCAAGGCAGCCGCAGCCAGGGCGGGTGAACGGTTCTGGCAGATGCCACTGCCGGACGACTACCGAACACAGATCGACTCCCAGATTGCCGACATGAAGAACATCGGCGATCGCTGGGGCGGAGCCATCTACGCTGCCCTGTTCCTCAGGGAGTTCGTCGGCGATGTCCCGTGGGTTCACCTCGACATCGCCGGACCGGCACGGTGGCCCGACGCGGAGCACTACCAGTCGAAAGGCGGGTCCGGTTTCGGGGTACGGACGCTCGTCGAGCTGGCGAGGGAGCTGGCGGAAGCGTAGACGTCCCGAACTCAGGGCTCAGGAGATCGCTTTCCGATGCGCCCAGCCCTGGGTTCGCCGTTCGAATGAGGGCTGCTATTCGCCGTGGGCGCGCTGCCACAGCAGCAGACCCGGGATCAGCATCAGGGCGGCCAGCACCCAGTCGTAGCGGGCGGGAGCACCCCGCCACTGCTGGTCGAGGAGTGCGAGGACAACGAGGAACACCCCCACTGTCAACAACATCCGGGACGAGCGCAGCAGGATCTTTCTCCTCCCGTCGGGAGTGACCGGAGTGAACCCGCCGGTCTCAGAGACACGCTGGAGTGACCTGGACACACCACGTGACATGAATGCGATCATGCCCGTCGTATACAGGACGCCGATCCCGACCCAGGCGGGCTGCACGACCACGGCAATCACTACCGCCGCGGCCGATAGCGCGACAGCGACCGGCAAGGTGCGACGAAGGTGACCCATGGCCCATTCCGGACCGTTGATCGCAGAACGGGTGCTCACTGCACCACCCCACAACCCGCCGAGGACACCGACCGTGGCGACCACGTCGACGGCGGCCTCGAGGGAGAGGGAGATCACGGGTTGTACGCCATCGATTCGAGGCGCTGGATACGCTCCTCGATCGGCGGGTGCGTCGACAGCAGCCTGCTGAACCCGCCGCCACCGCGGCCTCTCAAGGCCTTGAGCGGGTCGGCGATGAACAGCTGGCTGACGGCCGGGTTGACGTTCATCGGCACTCTGGAGGTGCCCATCTCGAGCTTGCGGAGCGCCGACGCCAGGTTCAGTGGCTGACCCGTGAGGATCGCACCCGATTCGTCCGCCTGGTACTCACGCGACCGGGAGATGGCGAGGCGGATGATCATTGCAGCGATCGGGGCCAGGATGAGGGCAAGCAGGCTGACGACGGCGCCGATGGCACCGCTATCGCGGCTGCGCCGGCCCCCGCCGAAGAAGAACGCCATCCTGGCGAAGATCGACAACGCTGCGGCGAGCATCGCAGCGATGGAACTGATGAGGATGTCCCGGTTCCGGACATGGGACAGTTCGTGGCCGATGACCCCCTCCATCTCCTGTCGGCTGAGGATCTGCAGGATGCCGGTGGTCACCGCCACAGCCGCGTGGTTCGGGTTGCGTCCGGTTGCGAAGGCGTTCGGTTGCGGCGAGTCGATGATGTAGACCTTCGGCATCGGCATGTCCGCCTGCGTGGTCAGATTCCGCACGATCGAGTAGACCTCCGGGAGTTCCTGCTCGGTGACGGGTCTGGCGTGCGACGCCGCAAGTGCCATCTTGTCGCTGAAGAAGTACGCAACGAAGTTGATGCCGACGGCGAAGACCAGGCCCATGTAGAACCCACCGCTGCCACCGAAGAGCGCGATCCCGAGGTACCAGACCAGCGCGGACAGGAGCCCGAGGAGTGCGACGGTCTTGAGATTGTTCATGCCCAGGATGGTACTGCCGGCAGGGAGTATCGCTCGTGACGCGACCTTCGAGCCTGGTCCTGGAGCCTCCTCCACGGCCGCGAAACGCCGGCATGAGGGTCCGGAATCACCATTGCACTCTCCGTGTGATTGCTCCCGATCCAGCCACGCAGAGCGGTCTTCGGCTTGCTATGGTTGACGCCGCTGGGGAGCATCCTCAGTGTCCGCGTTCGCGGACGATCTCCAATGGGCTGGAGAAGGAAGGGAACGTGAGACGATACGTCATCGTCTTTGCCGTCATGGCCTTGATGGTAGGACTCCTCGCAGCGCCGGCGTCAGCAGGCAGCGGCAACCAGCAACTCAGCATCAACGTGCTGCTGAACACGTCGATCAACGATTCGATCCTCACCGATCTCGGCGACTACGGTCGCGTGACCGACGAGCTGTACGAGATCAACGCGGTGTTCATGAAGGCTCGCGCGAAGGATCTCGACACCATCCGATCACTGCCGTACGTCGCTGCGGCGAACCCAGACGCCAAACGCGATGGTGCACCGATTGACACCGTGGCGGTGACCAACTTCGCCAACGGCCTCAACACCTGGAACCTCGACGCGATCAACGTGACCAACTACGGCTCCAATAGCCGAACGGTGGATCAGGATGGCACAGGTGTCTATGTCGCCGTGCTCGACACGGGCCTCGTCGACTCGTGGCGTCAGTACTTCCCCGAGGAGCGCATCGCAACGGAGTTCGCCAAGAGCTTCGGTGGCGGCGGCAACGAGCACGGACACGTCTCCACGCAACCGAACAAATGGGAGCATGATCAGAACTCGCACGGCACGCACGTGACCAGCACCATCCTCGGCTACTCGCTCGGAGGCACTCCGATCAACGGTGTGGCGCCGATGGCGACGGTCATTCCGGTGAAGGTGCTGAATCAGAACGGTTCAGGGTGGTCGTCGATGGTGGCGGCAGGCGTCATGTACGTCACCGACCTGAAGATGAGCGGCGCACTCGATGATGCGCCCGTCGTCATCAACATGAGTCTCGGAGGGCCGGTTCAGGACCCAGTCGAGCAGGCAGCGGACGATTACGCGATCGCCAACGGCGTCATCCTCGTTGCCTCCGCCGGCAATGAGGGCCAAGACGGAATGGGCTATCCGGGTGCCTACGCCCCGGTGATCTCGGCCGCAGCGAGCGGCTGGGTCGGCGAGTGGAGCGCTCCGAGCTGGTGGTGGGCACTGAACGTCGCAGACCCCACCAACCCCGACGACTTCTACATCACGGACTTCTCGAGCCGTGCACTCCCCGGTCAGGATCTGGACGTGGCGGCTCCCGGTTCGTGGGTCGTCGGTCCATACCAGGTCAACTCGGGCCAGACGAGCTACTACTACCTGGGTGGCACGTCGATGGCGAGTCCGCACGTGGCGGGCACGGTCGCGCTCATGCTCCAGAAGGACCCGGCGCTCACGGCCCGCCAGGCTGAGCGCATCCTTCAGGGAGCGGCGATCCCCCTGCCGCCCGGCTGCCGGACGGTCAACGACGGGTCTGGAAGCGACGTGGACTACTGCTGGCGAGCCAACGCCACCGGTTCCGGACTCCTCGATGCCGCGGCCGCACTGGCAGTGACCCCGACCCCTTAGCCACACAACCTCAACCACTACTGGGGCCGGCCTCCGGGCCGGCCCCTCGCTGTGTACCCTCCTTCACCAGGAGGGAGTGGCATGCACATCGAGGAAGTCGCGGGCGGCGTGTTCCGGATCGAAGGGTCGCACACGAACTTCGTCCTGGTGGTCGACGGGGCCGAGGTCACCATGATCGATAGCGGCTACCCGAAGGATCGCGACCTGGTCGACACCGCGGTGGAAGAGATCGGTCGATCCCTCGCCGACACTCACGCGTTGGTGCTGACCCACGGTCACCCGGATCACACGGGGTCCGCAGAACGATTGCGTCGCGACCACGACGTCTCGGTACGCTGCTCCACGGATGAAGTCCCGATCGCCCGTGGCGAGATCAAGCAGGTGATCTCGCTCTGGGAGTTGCGCAAGGCGTGGCGACCACATGTCTTCCGGTTCGCGCTCAACGCCATCAGAGCCGGTGGGCTCAAACCCGAACACGTGACCTCCCTCACGACGTTCAGTGACCGTGAGACCCTCGACGTGCCAGGAAACCCGGTCACCGTATTCACACCGGGTCACACCCAGGGACACTGCTCGCTCCACCTGCCTGACAGAGGTGTCGTGGTCACCGGCGATGCACTCGTCACGGTCGACCATTGGGACCCATACCACACCGGCCCCCAGGTTCTGCGTCGCGAGTTCAACCACGACCATCAGGAGGCGATCAGATCACTCGACCGCCTCGTCGATCTCGAAGCCGACACCCTGGTTCCCGGTCATGGCGAGCCGTGGAAGGGCAGCCCAGCCTTGGCTGTTGAGCTGGCACGGCCACGACGCTGACTACACCCTCGCCACCAGCACCCTGAAGTCACCCAGTCCTCGCGGGTGCAACAGCGTCTCGGCGTTGGTTCGGTCGGAACGAGCCTCGAGCTGACCCATCGTGTCACCTGACCGCGCGGCCGCCAGCTCTCGTTCACGCAGCCCCGCGATTCGATCTCGGAGACCGAGTGATACCAGGAACTCATCTTGGCGGCACAGCTCCACGGCCGCTCCCTCCTCCTCGGCGACGGCCATCAGCGCCGAGAAGTTCACATCCGCGGTGATATCGGTTTCCCCTGGCTCCAGGAGTGGCTGCGGTCCCAAGTGGTGGCCTCGATAGGTCCGCACCGTCCCGTCCACTCGGCGGTGCTCCAGTCCCTCGGCGGTCTCCCCGTAGTCGACCACCACCACTGCCCCCGACCTGAGCCTCCTCAGCACGTCACGGAACCACGCTTCGGCGGCGAGCTGCACCTCGACTCGCCCACCCTCGGGACATGGCAGCCCGAATAGATCAGCCCACGCAACAACCTCCGGCCGAGCCTCATGCCGAACCAGCACCAGCCGACCATCCTCCACACCCACCCAGCGCTCCTCCCATCCATCTCCTACCCGGACGGCGAACGCAACGGGCAGGTTGTCGAGCAGCTCGTTGGCGATCACCACACCACGAAACAGGGTAAGCAGCTCGCCGATGGACGCAAGAATCCGGTCTTGCGGAAGCACCGCGGCGAGTGCACTTCGCGCCGCCTGCGACGCTTCCACCGCCCACGCGTCCACCGGGCGTTCCAGCGAGGCCATGAGCGGACGGAGCAACGATCCCGAGCCTGCACCAACCTCCACGAGCATGGGAACCGCCCCCCTACCCCAACGGCTCCGCCGCTGCGGTACGTTCCCCCCAACACTCGCTTCGCTCGCTGGGGGGACAAACGGTCGCGCCCATGCCTCCTCAGCAACAGAACCAGCTGCTTCGCTCGCTGGGGGGACCGACGAAGAGGGCCCCCCTCCCCCCTTCCGGGCACTCCCCCCAACGTCGCTTCGCTCCTGCGGGGAGCGATGGTTGCCGAGGACTTGGTCGACGAACACAGCCAACGTCTCCCCGAACAGTGAACTCACCTCAGGAGAGGTGAGAAAGTCACCGTCCTTGGCCGATCGCAGCTTCCCTGCACTGAAGAAGCCATCTTCGAGGTCGTACAAGGCGACCGATTGGAACTCCTCGAATGGGATCGGTCCTTGCGAACGGATCCGTCCGACGAGACGTTCCAGAAGCGACACCGGTCACCTCTGCATTCGGTAGTGCCACACGTGCCACGGGTCCCGGTCGGCTCGGTGCCCGTTGCGTTCCATCGCCGCGAGCATCGGAGTGTTGACCGTGTCGACGTCGGAGAGGACGGACCGGAAGCCTCTGCGTTGGGCAGCCGCAGTACCCGCAAGGAGCAAATCATCGATGTAGCGGTGGCCTCGATGTTCGGGCGTCACCCCGATGAACGCGATCGTGGCGACATCTGGCTCATCGAACGGCGACCCGCCCACAAACCCGACCGGTGTCCCGTCGGGAAGCGACCCGAGCAGCCACATGTCTTCGTCCTCAGGGGCGAGGAAGCTCATGAAGACGTTCGACCAGTTCTCCTCCCCTGCCAGCCGGTAGTAGTACCGGTCGTTGCGATCGAGCGTGCCGCGACCCACCGAACCGAGCACGGCACGGTACGCCTCACGTCCCACCTCGGAGACCGGCTGGAACCGAAGTCGATCCGGCACCTGCACGGCTGCCCCACCGTCTTCCCACAGCACCCCCTCCTTCTCCTGAAAGAGCTCGAACCCCGACGCCTCCGCGACCTCCACCCGAACACCGACACGGGAGTGGAAGGCCGCGTTCAAACGAAGCTGCACGAGGCTCGGGAGGTCGTCCGGAAGCTCTTCCAAGGATCCTGTGATCAGTGCAATCGACGTCGGGGCGTGCTCCCAAGGAAGCCACCACCCGTAGACGAACAGCTCGTGCGATGGCAGGTCTCCGAGGAACTCGGGCTGGCAGGTCTCCTCGACCCTGTACGCGATTCGCCCAACGCTCTCGCCTGCATCCTCGAGCACGAACGACCACTCTGGGCGACTCTCGCCAGATTCCCACATGTCCACGACGGTTGCTGCGTAGCCGTCAGGATCTCCTGGCATCCCCACGAAATCCTCGACCGAGCGCACAGTACGGAGGTTCATGTCCAAGGGCTCGCTTCGCGAGCCGTCTCCTCCCCCAGGGAGCGGAAGCGACCGTTGGGGGAGGTGGACTCGACCGAAGGTCGAGGACGGAGAGGGCCGTTCCCGCCAACGTAGCCCGCTCCGGGTATCACACCACTCCGCTGGACTTGAGGAACACGGCAGCCAACGGCGGCACCGTCACGTTCACCGAGAAGGGCCGATCGTGCGATCTCGACTCGTGAGCATCCACGCCACCGAGATTGCCCATCCCCGACCCTCCGTAGTCTCCGGCATCGGTGTTGAGCACCTCCATCCATATGCCGTCCCGCGGCACACCAATCTGGTAGTTGTACCTCGGGACCGGTGTGTAGTTCATGACCACGAGCATCACGTCGTCATCACCCTTGCGGAGGTATGCCAGGACGCTCGATGTCGGATCGTTCGCTTCGACCCACTCGAACCCTTCCGGATCGGAGTCTCGAACATGCATCGACGGTTCCTCCTTGTAGAGGCGGACCAGGTCGGAGACCACTTTGTGGATGCCCTTGTGCGGATCCCACTGGAGCAGGCTCCAGTCGATGCTCCCGTCGTGGTCCCACTCGTGCCACTGAGCGATCTCATCCCCCATGAAGAGAAGCTTCTTGCCGGGTTGGGCGAACATCGAGGCGTAGAGCAGCCGCAGATTGGCGAACTTCCGCCAGTCGTCGCCCGGCATCTTGCCGATCAGCGATCCCTTGCCGTGCACCACCTCGTCGTGCGAGAGCGGCAGTACGTAACTCTCCGTGAAGGCGTACAGACCTCTAAAGGTGAGGTCGTTGTGGTGAAATCGGCGATAGACAGGATCGAGAGAGAAGTAAAGGAGGGTGTCGTGCATCCACCCCATGTCCCACTTGAATCCAAAACCAAGACCACCGAGGTATGTGGGACGTGACACCATCGGCCACGCGGTCGACTCCTCTGCGAAGGTCTGCACGTCCGGGTACGCACCGTACACCGCTTCGTTGAACTGCCGCAGGAACCCGATCGCCTCGAGGTTCTCGTTGCCACCGTACTGGTTGGGAATCCACTCCCCTTCGCCGCGTGAATAGTTGAGGTAGAGCATCGACGCCACCGCGTCGACCCTGATCCCGTCGATGTGGTAGCGATCGAGCCACACCATGGCCGAGGACAGCAGGAAGGACCGTACCTCGTTGCGTCCGTAGTTGAACACGTAGCTGCCCCAATCGGGATGGAATCCCTGCTTCGGATCGGCGTGCTCGTAGAGGTGTGTGCCATCGAACAGGCCGAGTCCGTGCTCGTCCGTGGCGAAGTGGGATGGCACCCAGTCGACGATGACACCGATGCCCGCCTGATGAAGGGTGTCGATGAGGTACATGAAGTCCTGTGGAGTGCCAAAACGAGAAGTGGGTGCGAAGTAGCCGGTCGACTGGTAGCCCCAAGAGCCGCCAAACGGATGCTCCATCACCGGCAGAAACTCGACATGCGTGAACTCGAGGTCGCTGACGTACTCGGCGAGCAGAGGTGCGAGCTTCCGATAGCCGAGCGGGTTGCCGTCGTCATCGTGACGCCACGAGCCGAGGTGGACTTCGTAGATCGCGATCGCGGCGTCCTTGTCGTTGTGCTCGGCCCGGTCGGCCATCCACGCGGCGTCGCCCCACTCGTAGGACAGGTCCCACACGACCGACGCGGTGCGGGGTGGCACTTCTGCGTACGCAGCATACGGGTCTGCCTTGAACACCTCGCCGCCCGTGTCACGGTTGACGACCAGGTACTTGTACGTGTCGCCTGCCTTGACGTTCGGAATGACTCCGGTCCAGATGCCTGAGTTGCCTTGAGGCTGGAGCGGATCGTCGTTCTCGTCGTAGCTGTTGAAGTCACCGGCCACAGCGACCCTGCCGGCATCAGGTGCCCACACGGCGAAACGACACCCCCCATCGACCAGATGTGCGCCCATCTTCTCGTAGAGACGCGAATGGGATCCTTCGTTGAACAAGTACAGGTCGTCGGTGGTCAGGACGATGGGGTCGGTGTCGCTCATGGCTGTCAGGCTAGCTGTGCGAGCGAAGCGATCTCTCGGTCGCTTCCCTCTGCGGTCATCAGTTATCGGTTGTGAGTTGTCGGTAGGAACGCGACCGGAACATAACGCGAGGTCGCCGGGCGAGTGGCTTACCGAAAACCGAGAACCGAGAATCGAGAACCGCCAGGCGGAGACCCGTCAGGGTCATCCGCCACCGGCGAGCGTCTTGGTCGCGTCCGAGAAGAACGTGACGAGACCGGGCACCGCGCCAACCACGAGGACGATCGCCGCCGTGATACCGAGCGCGAGAGCCAGTGGCATCGGGACCGCCGCTTCCCGGACCTCCAAGTCTGGTGCCGTCACGGGGATCGGATCCATCCACATGGCTTTCACGACCCGCGCGTAGTAGTAGACGGCCACCACGGAGTTGAGCGCTGCGATCACTGCGAGTCCGACCGCCCATCCGCTGCCGGCTGTCAACACGACACGGAACATGACGAACTTGGCGAACCAGCCTGCGAGCGGTGGGATTCCTGCAAGTCCGAAGAAGAACACGGCTCCGAGGAACGCAAGGCCGGGTGCGTACGTGGCCATGCCTGCCCACCCTTCAACGGTTCCCGACCTTGCTTTGCGCGAGCCGGCGATCACCAGTGCGAACGCTCCGAGGTTCATGAACGCGTAGATGACCAGGTACGTGACGGTGGCGGCGACCGCGTTGCCGAGGCCTTCCGCCCCGACGTACGGTGCGACGACAAACGGTACGAGCATGAAACCGGCGTGCGATATCGACGAGTAGGCGAGCATCCTGACGATGTTGTCCTGTCTCAGGGCCGTCAGGTTGGCGATCGTCATCGACAGAGCCGCCATCACCCACACGACCGGCGCCCATGTCGCCGAAGCCGGACCGAACGCACGATACGTGACTGCCAGAAGGGCCACGAAACCGGCAGCCTTCGAGCTGACCGACAGGTACGCCGTGATCGGTGTTGGCGCACCCTCGTATGTGTCCGGGGCCCAGAAGTGGAAAGGAACCGCCGACACCTTGAAGCCGATGCCGGCCAGAACGAACAGCACCGCCATGACAAACGCCGGCTCGTGAACGAGTCCGCCTGCCGCCGACGCGATCCCGTCGTACGTCAACGCTCCCGTGAGGCCGAACACGAACGACGAGCCGTACAACAACAATGCCGAGGCCAGCACACCGAGCAGGTAGTACTTCAACGCGGCCTCGTTGGACTTGAGGTCGCCCTTGCGGAACCCGGCCAACACATACATGGGGCTCGCAACCAATTCGATGCCGATGAACAGGCCGATGAGATCACGGGCCGACGCAAGCACCAGCGACCCGAGGATCGACAGGAGCAGCAGGAAGTAGTACTCGCCCTCGTAGTAGCGGTCGGACTCCACGTAGGAGAACGACATGAGCAGCACCACATAGCCGGCCATGAGGAACAAGCCCTTCATGACCAACGCGAAGGGATCGACGACGTAGCTGCCGTCGAACAGCATCCGATCCCCGACCGGAGAAACGGCCATCACGATCAGCGGTATCGCCGCGGCGGTCGTCCCGATGACCGCGATGATCGCGGTCCAGTACTTGCGGACGAGCCACAAGTCGGCCAGCAGCACCACCACCGCTGTCGCCGCGATGATGATCTCGGGCGCGAGGGCCAGGTAGTCGATCACTCAGCCCCCAAACGCTTTCGCGACCAATGCGACAACGGCGCTGTTCGTGGCACCGAACACCAACTTCGGAAACACACCGACGGCCACGATCAACACCATCAGCGGGACCCACGCGGTCAGCTCGTACGCGTCGGCATCGACAAGCGCGTGGCCGCCCCACTCTGAGCTCGGTTCCCCGAGGTTGACTCGCTGGAGCATCCACAGCATGTAGCCGGCTGTGAGCACCGTGCCAATGGCTCCGAACACCATCGCCGTCCGGAACACACCGAGATTGAGTCCGAACGCTGGGCTGTAGGAGCCGACCAGCGACATGAACTCTCCCCAGAAGCCCGCCAGACCCGGCAGACCCAGCGAAGCGATCGCTGTGAAGCCGAGGATCGCGCCCATCTTGGGCATGAGCGTCTGGTTTCCGCCAAGCCGCGCCATCTCGCGTGTGTGGTAACGGTGCGACATCGATCCGGCGACGAAGAACAGCAGTCCGGTGATGAGGCCGTGCGCCACCATGCCGATCACTGCGGCGTTGATACCAACGACGGTCAGCGTCGAGATACCCAGCATCACGAATCCCATGTGCCCAACCGAGGAGAAAGCGATCAAGCGCTTCATGTCCGTCTGGGCCAGACAGGCCAGTGCACCGTAGATGATGCCGATGACCGCGAGGATCGCGATCGCCGGCGCCCATCTGTGCGCCTCCTGGGGAAGGATCGGCAGACTGATCCGGATGAACCCGTACGAGCCGAGTTTCAGCATGATCCCAGCCAACAGCACCGACCCGACCGTCGGTGCAGCCGTGTGCGCGTCGGGCAGCCAAGAGTGCAGCGGCCACATCGGGACCTTCACCGCGAACCCGAGGAACAGCGCACCGAACACAAGGAAGGCAAACGTTCCGGTGAAGGCACCGGAGGAGCCGAGTTCGATCAGCTTCGGAATGTCGAACGTCCGCGACGCCAGATACTCACCGGACCGGTAATAGACGGCGAGGAATCCCAGCAGCATGAACGCCGACCCGAACAGGGTGAAGACGAAGAACTTGATCGCCGCATAGAGGCGAGTCTCGGCCTCGATCTTGAAGCCGGGGACTTTCATCATCGTCTTGTCGCCCCATATCCCGATCATGAAGTACATCGGGAGCAGCACCAGCTCGAAGAACACGAAGAACAGCACGAGGTCCAACGCAACGAACGTTCCGTTCATGGCGGTGCCCAGCACCAGGATGAGTGCCATGAACGCCTTCGGGTTGTACGGCTCGGGCCAGTGGTTGAACGTGTAGATCACCGCCAGCAACGTCAGGACGGTCGACAGGACCAGCATCGGGAACGAGATGCCATCCACCCCGATGTGATAGCGGGCGTTGATCGAGGTGATCCAGGACAGATCGGTGCCGAACTGGAACGCGGAGCCGGCACCGTAGTCGAAGCGGGCGATCATATACGCGGCGAGGAGGACCGGGAGGGCGGTGAACGTCAACCCGAACGCCTTGATGGCCACCAGGTTCTTCTTCGGGGTGAGCAGGATGATCAGTGCGCCCGCGATTGGCAGGAACACGATCAGGCTCAAGCCCCATCCGTTGTCCAACATCCGTCCGTCCTCCTACGTGAATATGACGATTGCAATCACCAGGAGCACTGCTCCTGCCACGGTCATCGCCGCGTATTGCTGCACCTTCCCTGTCTGCAGCCGTCGTGTCTGCTCGCCCGCCGAGCCGGTGACGATGGCCGCAGTGTTCACCGCCAGGTCGATGCCTTTCTGATCGAGGTCCCCGTACACGAAACGGGCGACGAGGCGGGCGACTACGCCCGCGCCGTTGACGATCCCGTCGATGATGTACGAGTTGGTCCAGTTGACCGCCCGCGCGATCGGACCCTTGATGGGGTTGACCAGCACCGCGAGATACAGGTCGTCGAGGTAGTACTTGTGTTCGAGCAGCGGCCACAGGACGGGGATCCGGATCCTGTCGCGCGCGAACTGCGTGTCGGCGTCACGGAAGTACGCGACGTAGGCAACGATGACCCCGACGATGGCGAATCCGAGACCAGTGAGCATCACCGGCACGTCGAATCCTTCGGAGGCGAACGAGGGGAACGTGATCGCCCGCACCGCTACCCAATGGTGGAATCCTTCATAGACGCCGGGGATGTTCACCCATCCGGCCACGAGTGAGGCAACGCCGAGGATCGCCATCGGGACGGCCATCACGGCCGGCGATTCGTGGACGTGCGCGTCGCCCTTGTAGGTACCGAAGAACGTCAGGAACATTGCCCGGCCCATGTAGAAGGCCGTGATGAATGCACCGAGGATGCCGATCCACATCGCCCACGTGTACCCGCTGTGTCCGAGCGTGGCGAGGATCTCGTCCTTCGAGAAGAACCCGGCGAAGGGGATGATCGCGACGAGTGCGAGCGACGCGGAGGTGAATGACCAGAACGTCACGGGCATGCGTTTGCGGAGGCCTCCCATGTCGCTCATGTTGTTCGAATGTACCGCGTGGATGATCGACCCTGCGGTGAGGAACAGCAGGCCCTTGAAGAAGGCGTGGGTCCACAGATGGAAGAGGCCCGCCGTGTACCCGCCGGCACCTAGGGCTGCGACCATGTAGCCGAGCTGACTGACCGTCGAGTAGGCGAGCACCCGCTTCAAGTCGTCCTGGACGATGGCGAGCAGGCCGGCAATCAGCAACGTGATGGCGCCGATGATGACGATCAGCACTCGCATATCGGATGCCATCCCTGCGTAGAGCGGGTACATGCGGGCGATGAGGTACACGCCGGCCGTAACCATCGTCGCTGCGTGCATCAGTGAGGACACGGGTGTCGGGCCTGCCATCGCATCCGGCAGCCACACGTGAAACGGGAACTGTGCGCTCTTGCCCATCGCCCCGATGAACAGCAAGACTCCGGCGAGTACGGCGACGGGAACGAGCACCGACGAGTTGCTGGCGGCGGCATCGAGGATGTCGGAGTAGCGGAACGACCCGACGGCAGTGCCCAGCACGATCGCCCCGATGATCAGCCCGATGTCGGCGATCTTGTTCGTGTAGAAGGCCTTCATACCGGCAGAGGAGTTCTCTTTCTCCTCCCAGTAGTGGCCGATCAACAGATACGAGGCCAGCCCGACGCCTTCCCATCCGACTATGAGCTGCATCAGATTGGGGGCGGACACCAGCACGAGCATCGATCCGGCGAAGAACGTGAACGCCGCGAAGAACCAGGTGACACGCACATCACCCTTCATGTACCCGATCGCGTAGGTGAACACGAGAAACGAAAGGGTGCCGACAACGAAGTACATCATGGTGGACAGCCCGTCGACGACCCATCCCCATTCGATGGAGACGCTCCCGATCTGGGCCACCTGAACGCTGTGTTCGTAGATGACCCCCTGAGTGATGTTGAGGATCAACAGAACGGCCGCATAGACGAACACGAATCCCATCGCCGCGACCGCGACCTCGGCACCCTTGCGAGGCATGCGTTTGCCGAAGAACACGATGACAGCCATGGCGAGAAACGGCACGACGACAATCAGCCACGCCCACTGGGCGAGCCAGCCGCCATCGGTCGCGTGCACCATCACCTCCTCCGCCGCGAGTACCACCGCTACCACCTCATCACGTCCAGCTCGTCGACGTTCGCGGAACGCCGGTTGCGGAAGATGAGCAACACGATCGCAAGTCCGATACCGACCTCGGCAGCGGCCACGGTGATGACGAAGATCGCGAAGATCTGGCCACCGGCGAACGCAGTGCGCAGTGCAGCTTCGAAAGCGATCAGGTTGAGGTTGACGGCGTTCAGCATCAGCTCGATCGCCAGCAGCACCATCACGGCGTTGCGTCTGATGAGCAGGCCGTACACGCCGAGTGAGAACATGAACGCGCCGAGGACGAGGAACTGGACGAGGCTCATTGCTCCTCCCCCTCCCCGGGTGTGTCTCGCCTGGCGAGTGTCACACCACCGACAAGAGCGGCGAGCAGCACGAACGAGACGGCTTCGAACGGCAGCACGAACCTACCCATGAGCTGCGTTCCTATCAGGTCGGTGGCGGTGCCGGTTCCTACCTTCGTGACCTCCGTGTGACCGAACGCCGACACCGACGAGTACACCATCACTGCGAACGTGAGCACGGCGGCCGTCGCGGCGAATCCCCTTCGCGAGTGGTCGACTTCGACCTTCGGGCCGGTCGGCGCCCTGGTGATCATGATGCCGAACAGGAACAGGACGATCACCGCACCGATGTAGACGAGGACGAGGACCCAGGCGACGAACTGAGCCCCGAGGAGCAGAAATAGACCGGCGGTACCCGCAAGGGCACCTACGAGGAACAGGGCGGAGTGAACCACGTTGGTGGCGGTGACGACCCGCAGTGCAGAGAACGCGATGAACACGGCAATCAGCAGGAACCACCAGTTGGACGCTTCGGCGAACCAGCCGCCCATCATCGATCCTCCAGCGCCGGTGGTTCGGGGACGGTCTGGAGCCACTCGCCCAGCTTGGCCTTGTCATGCAACAGCGAGTTCATCTCGAGCTCGCCGTACTCGTACTCGGGGCTCCAGAAGAGAGCGTCGAAGGGGCACACCTCGACACAGATGCCGCAGTACATACAAAGGGCATAGTCGATGTCGAACCGGTCGAGGACGGCGCGGCTTCGCGGACGACCCCCTGGTTTGCTCGGAGGTTTCTCCTCCTTGTGCCCTTCGATGTAGATGCACCAGTCGGGACACTGGCGCGCACACAGCATGCATGACGTACACGCATCCTCGTCGAGGGCGATCACGCCACGGGCCCTGTCGACCGGCTGCTCCTTCACGTTCGGGTACATGACGGTGACCGGCTTGGTGAACATCGTCGAGAACGTCACCCACAGTCCCTTGAGCAATCCCATGCCGTTCGCCACTCAGATCACCACCTTGAGGATCGCGGTCACCGCAATGTTGGCCAGCGCGATGGGAACGAGCCAGCGCCACGCGAGTGACTGGAGCTGGTCTTCTCGGAAACGTGGAAACGTCCAGCGGAACCAGATGACGACGAACGCGAGGGCGAACGTCTTGGCGAGCAGGATGAACGGTCCCGCCCACGCGGTGGAGATCCCCCAGAACCCCCACCCTCCAAGGAACAGCGTGGCGGCGATCGCGGAGTAGGCGAAGATGTTGGCGTACTCGGCGAGGAAGAAGAGCAGGAACCGGAACCCCGAGTACTCGGTGAGGTATCCGGTAACCAGCTCCGATTCGGCGATCGGCATGTCGAACGGTGTCCGGTTCATCTCGGCGAGTGCGGCGATCAGGAACAGAAACAGCCCGACGAACTGGGTGAAAGCGAACGGCCATCCCTGGGCGATCTGGGCTTCGACGATGCCTTGCATCGACAGGGTTCCTGCCTGGATGATGACACCGACGACACCAAGTACCAGTGGGAGCTCATAGGCGATGAGCTGTCCGCCCGCTCGTAGCCCTCCGATCAGCGAGTACTTGTTGCCGGACGACCAGCCTGCCATCAGCGCACCGAGCGTGCCAACCGACGAGATCGCCATCGCGTAGAAGATGCCCATGTCGACGTCGCGACCAATGGCGTACCCGCTTGGTCCGAACGGGATGATCATGAACACGGCGACCGTCGAGATCATCACCATGACCGGCGCGAGGGCAAACACCGGCCGGTCGGCGTTGTCCGGAATGATGTCCTCCTTCTGGAGGAACTTGAAGCCGTCGGCGAGGAGCTGCGCCCACCCCCAGCGGACACCCGCGTAGTACGGCCCGATCCGGGACTGCATGTGCGACGACAGCTTCAGCTCGGCGTAGCCGATCACCAATGCCGTAGTGGGCACGATCGCGAAGATCACGACCAACTTGATGGCGAGTTCGAGGTAGAAGTTCATCGCACCTCGCTCCGCTCGGCGAGCAGACAGCAGACAGCAGACAGCCGACAGCAGCGGTCGCTCCGCTCCCTGGGGGAGGAAACGAGACTGACGACTAACGACTGAAGACTCATCTGTCCACGTCTCCGAGCACGAAGTCGAAACTGCCGAAGATGGCGATCAGGTCGGGGATCAAGACGCCTTCGAGGAGCACGGGAAGTACCGAAACGTTGGAGAACGACGCCGTGCGAACCACCAGACGGTACGGTCCAGTCCCACCCTCCGAGACGAGGTAGTAGCCCACCTCTCCCTTCGGGCTCTCCGCCCGCATGTAGATCTCGCCCTTCGGCAGCTTGATGACCTTCGGCACCTTGGCGATGATCGGACCGGAAGGGATGCCATCGATCGCGGCGAGGATCATCTTGCACGACTCGCGGATCTCGTGGACACGCATGACGTAGCGGTCGTAACAGTCGCCGTTCTCACCGGTCGGGACCCAGAAGTCGAAGTCGTCGTACGGCAGATAATCCTCGGTTCTGCGCAAGTCGAACTCAACACCGGACGCACGCAGGTTCGGGCCGGACACACCGTAGGATGCTGCAAGCTCGGCGCTCATCACCCCCACACCCTTGGTTCGGGCAAGGAGGATCTCGTTACCGACGATCAGATCCTCGAGTTCGTCGCACACCGCAAGGACCTTGTCCATAGCGATCCGAGTCTCCGCGTAGAAACCGGCAGGGAGGTCTTGAATCACCGTCTTGGTCGTCGCGCCGGCGCCGGCGGCAGGTTTCACACCCCCGATGCGATTGAAGTTCGGATGGAAACGTCCTCCGGTCACCGACTCGATCAGATCGAGGACTCGTTCCCGTTCCCTGAACGCGAAGAAGAACGGTGAGGCCGCCCCGAGTTCCATCGGGTAGGACGCCATGAACAGGAAGTGTGAGGCGATGCGTGCCATCTCGGTGAGGATCAACCGGATGTACTGTGCGCGAGGCGGCGGCTCCACTTCCATGAGGCGTTCCGCGGCAACCACGAACGGGATCTCGTTGGCGTACCCGGACACCCAGTCGATTCGGTTGAGAAGCGCAATGATCTGCGGGTACGTCCTCACCTCTGCCAGCTTCTCGTAGCCGCGGTGCATGTAGCCGATGACCGGGTCGACTTCGACGATACGTTCCCCGTCGATCCTGGCCTTCAGCCGCAGTACACCGTGAGTCGACGGATGCTGCGGCCCCACGTTCAACGTCATCTCGGGCGTCTCGAGTTCCAACGAGATGGCCGCATCGGCCAGGTGCATCATCGGATCGACGGTCACGATGACGCCTCCGGCATCGGCTCGACATCGACCGAACCGGGCCACGGACGGATCTCTCGGCTGAGCAACGGGAATGACTTGAGCATCGGATTACCTTCGAACCCCTCAGGCAGGTAGAGCTTGCGAAGGCTCGGATGACCGACGAACTCGATGCCGAACATCTCGAACGCCCCGCGCTCGAACCAATTGGCGCCGCCGTACACCTTCGACAGGCTGTCGATCCGGGCGTCGTCCTTGGGCACGTCCGTGGTGAAAGTCACCCGTCGGCCTTCCGTGATGTCCGCAACAGTTGCGAGCACCTCGAAGCGCTCCTTCACGTGGCCGACCGGGGGATCACCCACCTGAACGTCATTCGTCCAGTCGATCGCCGACAGCCACGAGAAGAACACCAGGCCAAGATCGTTCTTGGCCTTCTGAAGCGCATCGACCCATCGATCGCGCTTGACGAATGCCTTCACGGTCCTGTTTCGCACAGCGACCGGATCGGCGAACCCAACGACGTCGTAGACGTGCTCGGCGTACACGAACAGGTCATCGTGAGGGGAGAGCGATTCAGACTGGGCGTCGCTCATGCTCTCTCCACTTCGCTTGCATGTCTTCTTTCTGGATCTTCTGTTGAAGGAGCACGACTCCTTGGAGCAGTGCCTCAGGACGGGGCGGGCATCCCGGCACGTACACGTCGACGGGGATGATCTGATCGACACCTTTGGTCACCGAGTAGGAGTCCCAGTAGGGGCCGCCGCTGTTCGAGCACGACCCCATCGAGATGACGTACTTCGGGTCGGGCATCTGCTCGTAGAGCCTCCGGATCACCGGGGCCATCTTGTCGGTGACGGTGCCCGCGACGATCATCAGGTCGGCCTGCCGCGGCGATGCCGGGAACGGGATGACTCCGAACCGCATGATGTCGTAGCGGGGCGCGGCGGCGGCCATCATCTCGATCGCACAGCAGGCAAGCCCGAAGTTGAACATCCACAACGAGTACTTGCGGCTCCAGTTGAGCAGCCAGGACACCGGCTTCGGCATACCGAACTTGTCGATCACACCCACTTGAGAACCCCTTTGCGGATCGCATAGACGAGACCCACCAGCAACACAGCGATGAACAGGAGCATCTCGCCGAGGCCGAACGCTCCGAGCTTCTCGAGGGTCACCGCCCACGGGAATATGAAGACGGCTTCGACGTCGAACACGACGAACAGCAGTGCATAGATGTAGTAGCGAACCTGACTCTGGCTCCAGTCGGCACCGACAGGGTCGACACCGCACTCGTAGGTGAGCATCTTGGCGGCGTGGGGGTTCGACGGTCTCAGCATGGCGGCGATGCTCAGGAAGAGAAGAACGAGGAAAACGCCGAGGCCGATGAAGGCAGCCACACTCACGTAGTCCTTGAAGTAGGCGCTCAACGCCCCGCCCTTCTCGCCACAAAGGGGCCATCGCCCCGTCGCGGCGCAGTATAGAAAGGGGAATCGAAGGCTCCGAACTGGTCGCTTCGCGAGCCCAGCCCACAGCTGACAGCTGACAGCTAACGGCCAGAACGCCACCGAGACCAACGTGAGACCTTCGGGGCGAGCCGTACCAGGTACCAGGTACCCTTGCTTCATGTACGCCAAGCAGCGAATCGAGGTTCTCGGCCACGAGATGGCCTACATGGAGGTCGGGCAGGGCGACCCGATCGTCTTCCTCCACGGAAACCCGACATCGTCGTTCCTGTGGCGAAACGTCATCCCCCACCTCGAAGGACTCGGCCGGTGCGTTGCCCCCGATCTGATCGGCATGGGTGACTCCGACAAGATCCCCGGCTCTCGTTACCGGTTCATAGACCACGCCGCCTACCTCGAAGCGTTCCTCCACGCACTGGATGTACAGGACCGGGTGACACTGGTCGTGCACGATTGGGGTTCCGCCCTCGGCTTCGACTGGGCACAGCGGCACCCGGCCGCTATCAAGGCCATTGCGTACATGGAGGCGATCGTCCGTCCAGTGACCTGGGAGGAGTGGCCCGAGCGGTCGAGACGGATCTTCGAAGCGATGCGCTCCCCTGCAGGCGAAGAGATCGTCCTGGAGAAGAACGTGTTCGTCGAACGGATCCTTCCCGCCTCGGTCATGCGAACACTCACGGATGAGGAGATGGACGAGTACCGCCGCCCGTACGTGAATCCAGGTGAGGACCGTCGCCCGACCTTGACGTGGCCCCGTGAGATCCCCATCGCAGGAGAACCGGCAGACGTCCATCAGATCGTCTCGCGGTACTCACGGTGGTTGACCTCATCTCTGGTTCCCAAGCTGTTCATCAACGGTGACCCCGGCATCATCCTGACGGGGCGGCCCCGGGAGTTCTGTCGCACATGGCCCTCACAGGAGGAGGTGGCCGTTCGGGGTCTCCATTTCCTCCAGGAAGACTCCCCCCACGAGATCGGTGAAGCGATCGCCGGCTTCCTGCACGGGCTCGCTTGATGCGGCCGCCCGACTACGCGGGTGGCACCATCGCCAACTTGGCGGCGGAACTCGAGCACCGGCTCGCCGGTTCGAGCCCAGGTGTGCTACTCACTCCCGAGATCGCCGCAGCCATCCCCGGGGCAGACACGTACGTCGTCCTGTTGTTCGACGGCTTGGGTGACCATCAACTCGCGCACCCAGCAGCCGGGTCGCTTCGGGCGGCGCGTGCCCGATCGATCGACGCAGTCTTCCCGACGACGACGAGCGTCAACCTCTCTGCGTTCGTGACCGCATCCGTGCCGGCGCGACATGGTCTCGTCGGTCACCAGGTGTTACTCCACGGTGCTGTGATCAACACCCTCAAGTGGACGAAAATCGGCGGTGAGCCCGTCTCGTTCGAAGTGGACGGGGTCCTTCCCGAACCGAACCTGTGGGAACGACTCTCCGGCAGCGGAGTTGAGGTGGTCACCGTGCAGCCGGGGTCATTCGAAACCAGCCCGCTGAGCCGTGTGCTCTACCGTGGCTGCCGGGTCGAACCGGCGTGGAGCTATCAGGAGATCGTCGACGCGACCGTGCAGCTCGCGGCAGGCAGACGCCGCCTCGTCTTCACCTACCTGCCGGATGTCGACGTCGCCGCCCACCTATCGGGACTGGCATCCACGCGCTACGCCGAGGCCATGCAGATCGTGGACACGGTGTGGAGCAGCATCGCGGCACGGCTCCCGTCCCACGCTGTGTTGATCGGAACGGCGGACCACGGCGTCGTCGACGGGTTCTCGAAGGTGCCCCTGAAGCGTCCTTCGGAGATCACCTACTGCGGCGATCCGCGTGGCGTCGCCGTCTGGGGCCCCTCGGATGTGGCCGAGACGCTCACCGCGAACCTTCCCGCCGCATGGATGCCGATCGACGAAGTGCGGGCGTGGTGGGGGCCGGGCCCATCGCACACTGAGCTGGAGCATCGACTCCCCGACGGCCTCCTCGTGCCCGACCGAGACGTCGTCCTGCTTCCGGCCAGCATGGACTCCAGGATGGTCGGCTACCACGGTGGGTTGGACGAGCGGGAGGTCGAGATCCCGCTACTCATCGGGTAGCCCGGCGAGACGGGTATGCCAGACTCTCGCATCGTGGATCATCCGTCGCTTCCGGACACGATCGTCGTCCTCCCGGGAACGAACGTGGAGAACGAGTGGGCACGGTTCCACCCCATGGAAGCGCTGCATCACCTCCATACGATCTGCAACCCGCTCTGCTCCTCCGACCTCGACCATGTCATCGACGCGCTCGAGCCGACCGACGGCGACAGAGCGCTCGACGTCGCGTGCGGCCACGGGGAACTCCTCCATCGAATGACACGGCGCGCAGCCGTCGATGCAACCGGCGTGGACCTTTCGCCGTGGCCGGTTCTGCGGGCAGCGGTCCGGGCCCCGGATGTGACATGGTGGCTCGGAAACGGCGCCGATCCTCCCGAAACCCGGGCGTGGGACATCGTCTCGTGCCTTGGCGCATCATGGATCTGGGACGGTTTCCTCGGAACTGCGGAGGCTCTCGCCGCCCGAACTACGCCCGAAGGGCGGATCGCGGTCGGTGACCTCCGCCTCCGGACCCCTCGAGATCGAGCCGCCCTTGGTGATGCACCCGAGGCAGTTTCGCTCACCGAGCAGGAACAGGTCGAGGCGCTCCGTTCTCTCGGTCTGCGGCCGGTCAATCAGATTATTCCCGACGAGGCTTGTTGGCGCGCCTATGAAGAACTCGTGGTGGAGTCTGCACGAAGCTACGGAGATGCCCACCCCGACGACCCGGCCGCCGACCACACGGCGATAGCCGAGGCGTGGATGAGAGACGACTTCGAGCGTCTCACGGCCCACCTGACGTGGACCGCCTGGGTGGCGAGGTCGTGGAACCGTGTACGAAGCTAGCCCACAGCCGCCGTGGTGGTGCTGCCGTACAGCATGTCCCGCCAGTCGGGACGATCCGGGGCGTTCTTCTCCAGCGAGCGGAGATAGCCTACGATCTGGTTGATCTCTTCGGCCGTGAGCGGCCCGCCGTACGTATCCAGGTAGGAGCTCATCTGGCTTCCGGGGATGCCGGTCGAGATGATCGACCGTATCTGGTCGTCCGACACCGAGCCCAGGAACTGCTGGGAGTTCAGCGCCGGCCCTATCCCACCGGTCGCGTTCTCACCGTGGCAGGCCATGCAGTTCTTCGTGAATAGCTCCTGACCGAGCTGGATCCTGCCGTCCACCAACCCTGTCTGGGCATTGGCCCTGTTCCCCGACTCCAGCGGGAAGTACACGGCAAACGCGATGACCAGGATCGCCATGACGCCGATGCCGAACAGCATCCATCGGCTCGTTGCATCGTCCATCTTGGGGTCGGGTGCTCGTTCAGGCACTCTCGCTCCCTCCACACTTCGGGCCTCGCAGCGGCTCGTTGATGGTCTCGGGACCGTGCGGCGGTCCCGGGATCACCGTTGAGGTGTCCACTTCGACGATGCCGTTGTCGTCGATCGTCACCGGATAGCGGTCCATCCCACGAGGAGCGGGACCTTCGCGCCACTCTCCCAGCCGGTTGTACTTGGAGCCATGGCAGGGACACTCGAACTCGCCGGAGGATTCACACCAGGGCACTCGACACCCGAGATGCGGGCACTTCCACGACAGCGCGACGATCTCGTCCTTGACGTCTGTCACGTAGCCGCGCATTGCCTGCACGGCCTTCACGTCGGTCGTGGGGACGTCGCTGGCCTGGCCGGCCTTGACGATGCCACCGAAACCGGCGACCGCCCGTGGCTTGAACATGTCGGCGGTGGTGACCAAACCGGCGACGCCGATGAGACCGAAACCCCACTTCCATGCATTCGACAGCAACTCTCTTCGATTGATCTCTCTCATAGCTCTCCGTACCAGGCTTTCCATGGCCAGACCCATCCCCAGTCCGGACCTCGGAACATGAACCCGATCAGCGTGAGGATGATCCACGTGACCAGAAAGATGGTGAACGTCGCAACGGCCACCTTCCGAAACCTCGGTGCCTTGTGCGGGTTTCGATCCATGTAGGGAAGCGCCATGAGCCCAAGGACGATCGCACCGGGCACCAGAACACCGGCCACCAGCGGGTGGAAGTGCGACAGGAGCTCCTGGAGTGCGGCGAAGTACCACGGCGCCTTCTCTGGGTTCGGCGTGAAGTTCGGGTTGGCGATCTCGCGCAGTGGCGCGTTGAAGAGGATCCCCAGAACGACGACCACCACCGTGATGACGAGCGCCGTCACCCCGTGCCGTACCAGCAGATGAGGCCACACCATCACCGGCTCTTCTTCCGGAAGCACCTTGCGTTCACCGCCAGGAGGGATACCCGGAACAACACCGAGAACACGATGTCCCCCGATCACGATCGGCTCCTGATCATCCATGCGCACCTCCTTCCACCGCTTCAATCTCTGCCAGTGCTTCTGGCTCCTCGCCCGCCTGGGTCAGCATGGAGTCCTTCCGCCAGCGCCACAGGTGGAACACGATGACGATCAGCAGCACCGAAGGCAGCACCGCGACGTGGAGGACATAGAACCTCAAGAGCGTCGACGCCCCGACCTCGGGTCCGCCCAACAGCACCTTCTGCACGACGCCGCCGATCACCGGCACGTACGCCGCCATCGTGGTCCCCACGTTGACCGCCCAGTAGGCGAGCTGATCCCACGGCAGGAGGTAGCCGGTGAACGACAGCAGCAGTGTGATCAGCAGCAGCACGACACCGATCACCCAGTTGAACTCCTTCGGCCTCTTGTACGCGCCCCTGTAGAACACTCTCGACATGTGGGCAGCAACGATGAACACCATCAGGTGGGCAGACCACCGGTGCACATTGCGCATGTACTGTCCGAACGGAATGCTCGTCTGGATGGTCTGGATGTCGAAGTACGCCTGCGTAGTCGAGGGCACATAGAAGAACATGAGGTAGACGCCGGACAGGACCAGCGCTCCGAACAGCACCACGGCCGAGGCTCCCAGATACCACGAGTACCGGAAGCCGACCTCACGCCTGCTCATCTTCACCGGGTAGATGTGCAGCAGGAAACTCGCCCAATGACCGGCGGCTCGATCACGCTCGGTTGCGCGGTCAGGTGCTCGCCAAATCGACCGCCCGATGGTGGATGCTCGCACGCGTTCCATCGCCGTCATGCTCTCGGTCCCCGGCGGCCACAAAGCACGCCCGATGGCGGACTGTTTGACTCGATCCATCACCTTCATGCTCGGGCTCCCACCTTTGGCACTCCCACTCCCGTCCACAGGCCCATCGAAAGCGCATCGGTCGGGCACCGGTCGATGCACAGTGCGCACCGGATACACGCTCGCTCGTCGAACATGAGCGCAGTGGATCCTACAGGACCGACCCCGACTTCTTCCGCCGGAACAAGCGAGATGACGTCGATCGGGCACACGTCCGCGCAGAGTGCGCACAGCACGCACTTGGAGGTGTCAAGAAGGATGTTGGCAAAACAGCGCAGGCAGCGCTTTGCCTCACACCGGGCCATCTCCTCGGTAAATCCGGTCTCCACTTCTGCCAGGCCGATGCGACGATCGGTCGGGATGGTCGGGACCTCGATGCGCCCGATGCGGTCGTAGATGTCGTCGAGACGGTGGAACTGCTCGAGTTGGACCATCTGGCCCTTTTCCCGCTCCTGGATCTCGCCGCCGAATGCCTTGTGGATCTGCGCTGCGGCGATCCGGCCGTCGGCGATCCCCAGAATCAGCGTTCGCGGTCCCCTCGCCGCGTCGCCCCCCGCCCACACCATCGGAATGGACGTCTCGAGCGTGTCCGGATCGATCTGAATGGTTCTGCGCGGGGAGACTGCGGGACCTTGCGGACCCATCGCCTCGACGTCGACTGCCTGGCCGATGGCGAGGATGATCGTGTCGGCCTCGTACAGTTGGATGTCGTCGTTGTCGAATTTCGGCGAGAACCTCCCGTTCTCGTCGAATACCGACAGCACGCCGATCGTCTCCAGACCGGCCACCTGTCCCGCTTCGTTGGTCAGCACCTTGGCCGGTCCGCGCCGATGGATGAAGGTGATGTTCTCTTTGATGGCTTCTTCGACTTCGAACTCGGACGCAGGCAGCTCCTCTTCAGACTCGAGCGAGATAACCGTCACCTCGGCAGCCCCGGCCCTGGATGCGGTCCGTGCCACGTCGAGAGCCTCGGTGATCGCAGCCGACTGCTCTCCCCGTTGGGACCCGTCTTCCTCTCCTTCGAACTCGCGCACGGTGGCCTTGATCTCATAGGCTTCGCGCCGCAACGCCGTCCGGGCAGCGTCCATCGCCACATCCCCACCACCGATGACGATCACCTTCTCACCCACGTCGACTTCGAAGCCCTGGTTCGCGTTCAGCAGGAACTCGACTGCCTTGAGCACCCCGTCGGCGTCCCCGCCCGGCATGTCGAGGCCACGGCCGAGGAAGGCACCAAACGAGAGAAACACGGCATCGTGGCGTTGTCGAAGCTCGCCGAGGGCAACATCCGTGCCGAGTCTCGTGTTGAGCTGAACCTCGACACCCATGTCGACGATCGCCTGGATCTCGGCAGCGAGCAGGTCACGGTCCAGGCGATACTCCGGGATGCCGAGCACCATCATCCCTCCGAGGATCCCCGACGCCTCATACACGGTGACCTTGTAGCCGAGCCGACGCAGATCATGCGCTGCAGACAGTCCCGCCGGTCCGCCCCCGACGATGCCCACGCTGTATGGCAGGTCGACAGCCGGTGCTCCTGCGACCTCTTTGTACTTGTCGCTGCCTGCCTCCACGCCGTACTTCTCCGTGACGAAGCGCTTGAGAGCTCTGATGGCGATCGGCCGGTCAATCTCTCCCCTGCGGCATTCGTCCTCGCACGGCGCAGCGCAGACCCGACCGCACACGGACGCGAACGGATTGGGCAGACGGGCTGTCAAGTAGGCGAACTCGTCCTCTCCGTCGGCGATCGCCGCAACGTAGGCACCCGCGTTGGTGTGCACAGGACACGCCGCCAGACAGGGAATGTTCTCGTCGTAGAACTGGAGTGGACCGATGGTCATATGCGCTTCGCCTTCTGGAGGAGGTGCAACGACCCTATGCCGACCGCCAGCATTATGAACCAAGCACCCGAGACCACGAGGTCCTGCACCAGTCTCGGCGCGCCCGACATCGGCGGCTCGGTGAACATCATCGAGGGTATCCACACGGTGAGCAGGAAGAAGTAGAAGAAGATGACGAAACCACGAACGTACGCCTGGCGCCATGTGAACGAACTCTGCCCCGGGTTGACCACCATGACGATCAGACCAGCCGACAACACCACGGCTGCGCTGACGATGAACACCAGGCCCCACGGGAAGTGGGTGGTCGGTTCCTCCGGCGGCGGCGGCTGCACTGGGGCGATACTTCCGTCCTGCACTGCCCTGATGTAGCTGAGCACCTGGGAGATCTGATCGGACGAGAGCTTGTCCCCCCACGAGGGCATCGCGGTGCCGGGTACGCCGTTGGTGATGATCGATGTGAGTTCCTCATCGGTCTTGCTCGCGGCGTCTGAGCCTGCGTTCAGTGGCTTGCCCACCCCGCCGGACAGGTCCTCGCCATGACACGGCACGCAGTTTTCCTCGAAGATGGCCTTGCCTTCGTCCACCTGAGCCGCGGCCGGAACGGCCGGCGCGAGGAGCACCGTGAGTGCGATCAGCGCCAAGGATGCGAACACCCGGCGACCCATTCACTCCCTCCCTGCCTTCGAATGGTCGCATAATAGCTCTGTGAGTCTGGCGCTCGCGCTCGCTTCACTCCTTGCACCGGGGCTTTCGCAATCTCTATGCTCTGGCCATCTCGTCAGTCGGCCGGGAGGGAGGCAAGTGACCGACAAAAAGACCGAACGCGAGGAATTTCGACCGAGGGGAACGGTGGGAATCGCGGCGATCTTCATCGTGATGCTCCTCTCTCACGCCAAGTGAAACGTCTCGTCATCATCTCCGGCTCGATCCTCACCCTCCTCGTGATTCTCCTGGTGGGCTTGCGGTTGTTCCGACCCCATGTCTTCTCGGGCACCGTAATCCAGTCGCCCGAGCCGTCGTTCAACTTCACGCTGCAGTCGGCATCAGCTCCCGTGAGCCTCTCCGACTTCAGCGGAAAGGTGGTCGTGCTGTACTTCGGCTACACGTTCTGCCCAGACGTGTGCCCAACGACCATGACAGACCTCGCCAAAGCCATGAAGCTGCTCGGACGCAAGGCAGACGACGTACAAGTGATCATGGTGTCGGTTGACCCCGAGCGTGACACGGCCGGCAAGCTGGAGGAGTACGTCCACGCCTTCGATCCCACCTTCATCGGCCTCACGGGAACTCCACAACAGATCGCCGAGGTCGCGGCACGATATGGCGTGTACTACGCCAAGCACGAAGGATCGGATGCCAGCGGCTACCTGATCGATCACACCGCCACCGTGATGGTCATCAACGAGGAAGGGCGACTGAAGCTCCTCGAGAGCTTCGGCACCACCCCGGAAGAAATGGCAGCCGACCTCGCCCACATGATCAACTAGGAGGGACGGATGAGAAGGATCGCTGTCGTGCCCGTTCTTCTGGTTCTGCTGGCAGGGTGCACATCCCAAGGCTTGACGGTCGCGGACGTATGGGGGCGCCCACCCCCGTCGGCAGCCACGAACGCTGCGTTCTATCTGACCATCAACAACGGCGGTGAAGCCGACCAACTCGTGTCGGCAGACTCCTCAGCCTGTGGGACCGCCGAACTCCACGAAATGTACGACAAGGGTGACGGTGTGATGGGCATGCGCCCGGTCGAAGGGATCGAGATTCCGGCCGGCGGCAGCGTGACGCTCGAGCCCGGTGGACTCCATGTCATGTGTATCGGCCGTCTGGCCGACTTCACGCCAGGCGATCACGTTCCTCTCACCTTGGAGTTCCAGAACGCCGGAACGATCGAGGTGAACGCAACGATTCGCGAAAGCTAATGAAGGTTGGCGTCGTCTTCGCCGGAGGGTTCTCGAGCCGGATGGGAACCGACAAGGCGCTCATCGAGGTCTCCGGTCGACCCATGATCGAGTGGGTTGCAGACGCGCTCTCCACCGTGTGCGACTCCGTGGTCGTCGCCGGGAGAGAAGGCCATCTCGCCGGCTACCGGTGCATCCCCGATGCGTCGCCCGGCGTGCATGGTCCACTCGCAGGCCTCGCGACGGCCCTCGGCTTGGACGAGCGAGTGATCGCTATCGGTGTGGATCAACCCTTCGTGAGGGTTGACACACTCAGGCGACTGGCAGTCGGGCCGGGCACCGTCGTTCCGTTCGATCGGCAGCGGCAGGTGACATGCGCGGCCTACGCGGCCTCATTGCGGGTAGAGGCGGAACGCGAGGCAGAGTCTGGCGGATCGATTCAGTCGCTGCTCGATCGCCTCCCGCACCGGCGGGTCGACGAACCAGAGTGGCGGTCATGGGGTGAGGATGGCCGCTCGTGGTTCAGCGTCGACAGCCCCGAAGATCTTGCGGAGGGTTTGGAACGCTACGGGGCACCGATCTGACAGCTCACAGCTGACAGCAGCCGCGCTGCAGACTGGGGGCTGGCACGCCCGGTGGCCGCGGCACCAACCGGGCTGTTTCCCCGTTCTGGCTGTTGGCTGTTCGCTGTTGACTGTTCGCTGTTGAGCAGCCTCCGGCTACCCACCGATGATCTTGGCCGAGCCTTTTTCTTCGCTTCTCCTCTGTGCCTGTCCGGGCGCTTGACACCAATGTTGTACAACCGTATAGTTGTATCTGTGCAAACCGTCTTTGACCATGACCGGATCTTCGGGGCGCTGGCTGACACCACCCGGCGTGACATCGTGCGTCGAGCCATCGACGGCCGGGAGGGCGTAGCACAGCTGGCCGAGCACTATCCGATGAGCTTTGCGGCGGTGCAGAAGCACGTTGCGATCCTTGAGCGTGCCGGACTGGTCACCAAGGAGCGGATCGGCCGTCGCAAAGTCGTCCACACCAACCTCGAGGGGCTCCGCATGGCGCGGCGTCTGCTCGACCAGTACGAGGAGCTGTGGTGTGAGCGCATCAATCGGATGACCCAGCTGATCAGCGAAACGAAGGAGACACACCAATGACCGTCATTGCCGTTCGCAAGGACCCGGCAGCCCTCACCATGATCCTCGAGGCCGAGTTCGACGCTCCGGCCGAGCGGGTGTGGCAGCTGTGGGCCGACCCGCGCCAGCTCGAGCGTTGGTGGGGGCCACCCGCCTATCCGGCCACCATCACATCTCACGACCTGCGCGTCGGCGGGCGGGTGGTCTACCACATGACGGGGCCCGAGGGCGACCAGCCCAAGGGCTACTGGGAGATCGACGACGTCGAGCCACCGCGTCGACTCGTCTTCCGCGATGGATTCGCCAACGATGACGGCACGCCGAACACCGAGTTTCCCGAATCGACGGCGCGGGTCAGCATCGAGGAGGTCGGTCGCGGGAAGACCCGAATGTCGATCGAGAGCATCTTCGCCAGCGCCGAAGCGATGGAGCAGATGCTGGCCATGGGCATGGAAGAGGGCCTGAAGCAGGCCGCCGGCCAGATCGACGCGATCCTGGCCGAAGACCGGGGCGCGGTGGCCGAGGGTTGATGGGACGGCTCATCTACAGACTCAACGTGTCGCTCGACGGCTTCGTCGAGACGCCCGAGCACGTGGACCACAATGCCGGCCTAGTGCGCGGCGACGTGGAGAAGGTGCTGGCGGAGCTGCTCCGGGAGTTCCCGGGCGACCTCGACGTCGGAGGACCGTTTTGGCTGCAGCTGGATACACCGATGCGCCTCCGGCTCGTCGAGACGCACACCTTCTCATCGGGAGCGGTGCTGACATCATTCGCCCTGGCATGAGTCTGAAGACCCTACGAGAGGAGAGCCCCATGGCTGAGGTGACGGTGCACACCCTGAAGGTCCCGGGGGCAGTGCTCACCTACGACATCCGCCAGGGCCCGGACACCGACGCACCGCCCCTGCTGCTCATCGGTTCGCCGATGGGCGCCGCCGGCTTCGGATCGCTGGCCAAGCACTTCACCGATCGAACAATCGTGACGTACGACCCGCGCGGATCCGAGCGCAGCACGAAGCCCGACATGACGTCACCATCGACGCCGGATGATCACGCCGACGACCTGCATCGAATCATCCAACAGCTCGGCCGTGGGCCGGTCGACCTGTTTGCGAGCAGCGGAGGTGCGGTGAACGCACTCGCACTGGTCGCCAAGCATCCCGAAGACGTTCGAGTGCTCGTGGCGCACGAGCCGCCGATCGCCTCGGCCCTGTCGGATCGAGAGAACGCACTGGCGGCGTGTCGCGCCGTTCACGAGACGTACATGCGCAGTGGCTTCGGCGCCGGGATGGCCCATTTCATCGCCGTGGTCAGCCACCACGGGGAGTTCCCGGCCGAATACGCCCGCCGGCCGGCGCCAGACCCGGCCATGTTCGGAATGCCGACAGAGGACGACGGGAACCGCACCGATCCGCTGATGGGTCAGAACATGGTCTCCTCAACCCACTACGAGCCGAACTACGAGACGCTGCGCAAGGCATCAACGAAGATCGTCCTGGCGGCCGGCGTCGAGTCGGAGGGCATCCTGCCGAGCCGCGCTGCCTACGCCGTCGCGGACCTGCTCGGAACAAAGGTCCAGGTGTTCCCGAGCGGCCACGGCGGCTTCCTGGGAGGCGAGTACGGCCAGACCGGCGAACCCAATGCCTTTGCCGCCAAGCTGCACGAAGCCCTCCAGGAGGCCTAGGACCAGCCGGCGCGTCTTTCTGACCCTCCTGCGCATAGGTCCCCAGTTGTTGGAGGTCCTCCTCGAGAACGGCATCCGGGCGATGTCCGAGTGCCTTGGTCACCACGATCCCGGCTTCACATTGCGCACCTAC
>Ga0307444_1000129_pt1 | contig 38684 bp, 34 predicted proteins | sample SalMarSW160340MG_FD_202145 | JGI IMG/M metagenome (GOLD analysis project Ga0307444, IMG submission 202145) | Salt marsh sediment microbial communities from the Plum Island Ecosystem LTER, Massachusetts, United States - SW1603-40 | ecosystem: Environmental > Aquatic > Marine > Intertidal zone >...
TCTGGCTGATCGTCGCAGCTGGTCTCCTCAAAGCACTCGGGATCGGCGGCAGGCGGTTCTTCGCCTTCAGCCTCGCGTACCGAGCAGAGACCGACTTGAGGAACCGGCTGTTCGAACACGTCCAGCGGCTCGCGTTCAGTTTCCACGACAGGGTTCCCACCGGGGAGCTGATGGCTCGTGCCTCCTCCGACCTGTCACAGGTTCGGATGATCTTCTCGATGTTGCCGATCACCGTTGCCAACATTGCCCTCACCGGAATCGTCGTCGTGATGCTCATCGTCCTGGACCCGGTGCTGGGTGTGATTGCCTCGGTGTCGGTCCCTGCGCTGTTCCTGCTCGCCAACCGCTACGCGACTCGCATCCTGGGTGTCTCGTGGGAGGTGCAGCAACGACTCGCCGACCTGTCGCGAGTGGTGGAAGAGGTGGTCGCAGGCGTGCGGGTCGTCAAGTCGTACGGGCGAGAAGACACAGTTGTCGGCCGTCTGTCGACGAGCGCCGACCACATCTACTCCCGCACCATGGAGATGCTCCACCTTCGCTCGATCTACGTACCGATCTTCGAGCTGATCCCAGCTCTCGCAACGGCGGCCGTGTTGCTCGTGGGAGGCAGCAGGGTGATCGGGGGTTCGATGACGCTGGGCGATTTCGTCGCGTTCACTCAGTACATGGCCGTGCTGATGTTCCCGCTTCGGATCACCGGATGGTTCTTCGCCGAGCTGCCCAGATCGGCGGCCGCCGCCTCGAGAGTGATGGAACTGCTGCGAACCGCACCCGACATCTCCTCACCCGAGCACCCAGTTCCTCTTCCAGATGGGCCAGGGACGCTCAGGCTGGAGCACGTCTCGTTCGCCTACCCAGACGGCTCCTCGGTGCTCCGCGACGTCGATCTGACGATCCCTGCCGGTACCTCCGTTGCGCTCGTCGGTTCGACGGGGTCCGGCAAGACCACCTTCGCATATCTCGTGCCCCGTTTCTACGACCCGGACAGTGGCACCGTCTCCCTCGACGGTGTCGACGTACGCACCCTTCGGATCGACGACCTTCGGAGTCAGGTCGCCCTCGTGTTCGAGGAGCCGTTCCTGTTCTCGGCGACCATCGGAGAGAACATCGCGTTCGGTGCTCCCGAGGCTTCCGAGGAGCAGGTCCGCTTGGCGGCGCGACTCTCACAGGCGCACGAGTTCATCTCACAACTCTCGGATGGGTATGACACGGTCGTCGGTGAACGCGGCTACAGCCTCAGTGGCGGTCAGCGCCAACGAATTGCGCTCGCGAGAGCGATTCTCCGCGACCCGAGGATCCTGATCCTCGACGACGCGACCTCGTCGGTCGACACCATCACCGAGCGTGAGATCCGGGAGGCGCTCGAAGAGGTCATGGAGGATCGGACGACCATCATCATCGCTCATCGCACATCCACCCTGACGCTTGCCGACAAGGTGCTGCTGTTGGACGACGGGCGGGTCGTCGCGTCGGGTACGCACGAGCTACTCCTCGCCGAGTCTGCCCGATATCGGCAGGTACTCGCCGAGACGATGACGGAGCCGTCCCCATGATGTATGCGCGCTACGGCGGCGATCACAAGATCGAACGTCCCATGCAGCTCATCCGGCGGGCTGCCCGGTATGGTCGGCCCCTCCTTGGCGCCACGATCTGGGCGCTCGTGCTGACCGTGTTCGCCACGCTCGCCAGGCTTGCAGTTCCACTCGTGTTGCGCAGTGGCATCGATAATGGAGTGACCTCCGGTGACCTCAAGGTCGTCGTCGAAGCAACCGCCGTCTACCTCGTCTTGCTGGTCGGGCAGTACTACTCGCAGCGGTTCTCCATGTATCAGGTGGCGGCGGTGGGGGAGCGGTACCTCCAGGGCATGCGCGTCCGTGTGTTTCGGCACATGATGAGTCTGGACATCGCGTTCTTCTCCAGATCCAAGGTCGGGGTCTTGGTATCTCGGATGACGTCGGACGTGGAGGCGCTCACGGCCTTTGTCGACCAAGGCGCGATCTCGGTGATCACGAGTGTGCTGATGGTCGTCGGAGTGACCGTGGCCATGTTCTCGATCGATGCGGGGCTCGCGTGGACGGTGCTCACCCTGCTGCCGGCGCTCGTTGTCGTTTCGATCGTGTTCCGCGCCTACGCAAACCGGGCGTACGAAGCGATCAGAGAGCAGATTGGACGGGTACTGGGAACGCTCCAGGAAGGAATCTCCGGTGTCCGAGTCGTGCAGGCCTACACGCAAGAGCGGAGGCAGCTCCTCGAGTTCGGGCGGGTGAACCAGAAGTACTTCGAGGCGAACCTCCAGGCGGCCAGGGCCATCGCTTCCTACTTCCCGTCTGTCGACTTCATCGCCACGGTTGGCACAGCGCTTGTGCTGCTGTTCGGAGGACGCAGAGTGCTCGCCGGAGATCTCAGCTTCGGGTCGCTCGTGGCACTCCTTCTCTACCTCGGGTACTTCTTCGATCCGATCGTGCAGTTGTCCAATGTCTACAACCTGCTCCAGGCGGCACTCGCCGCGTTGGGCAAGCTGTTTGGCATCCTCGACACCGAGCCGGAGATCGCGCCCGCCGAGGTGGCGGTACCGATTCCGAACGAAGCCTGCGGCGAGATCACATTCCAGAACGTGACCTTCGGGTACCGTCCCGACCTGCCCGTACTGCACGACATCGACCTCGCGATCGGGTGCGGAGAGCGGATCGCCGTCGTGGGTGAGACGGGCGCGGGCAAATCGACCATCGCCAAGCTCGCCGTTCGCTTCTACGACCCGACAGAGGGTCGGGTCGCTCTCGATGGGGTGGACCTGCGTGATCTCTCCCCAACCGATCTCAGGCGATCGATTTCGATGGTGCCGCAGGAGGGATTCCTGTTCTCAGGCTCGCTGCGGGACAACCTGTCGTTCGCGAGGCACGACATTGGCGATGACGAGCTATGGCACATCTGCGAGTCGATGGGGATCAGCGAGTGGGTCAGATCCCTTCCCGAGCGGCTCGACACGGATGTCCGCGAGCGGGGGAGCCGGCTGTCATCCGGCGAGCGGCAACTCGTGGCGCTCGCCAGGGCGTTCGTCGCAAACCCGGCTGTAGTCGTGCTCGACGAAGCCACCTCCAATCTGGACCCCGAGACGGAGGGCATAGTCGAATCGGCGCTCGATCACCTCCTTCGAGGGCGCACGGCGATCGTGATCGCTCACCGCCTGACGACCGCACAGCGGGCAGATCGGGTCATCGTCATGGACGGCGGGCGGATCGTCGAGCAAGGGAGCCACCAAGAGCTGCTCGCTGTCGGTGGGCAGTACACGCACCTCAACGAGGTCTGGACCGGGAACCACAACGTATAGTGGTCAACCGACCGCTATCAGTGGCGTAACGTTTCGACCCGGGGCGAGACTTGAAGGTCAGAAGGAGCGTGTGCATGAGACTGAAGACAGTTGGAGTCGTAACCCTCGTCCTGATGATGGTCCTGTCGTTCGCCTCGCTGGCGAGCGCCGATGAGGCCACCGACGCCGCCTCGACGACCGTCGCCCCCGGTTCTGACAGCGAGTTCTCGGTCCGCGACCCCGGCAGCGGCTTCACGGAGAAACTCCTCGATTTCGTCCTCTTCTGGGGTTACGAAGCCAAAGAACTGACCACCGATGGCTGCCCCCCTGTCACCTCCGGCGGTGAAGTCGCCCCGGACGCGACCGTGCCGACCGTTTGTCTCGACGTAACCGGTCCGAACGGCCAGGTGAACCACGGAACGTTTGTCTCCGCCTTCGTTCACTGGCTGAAGAGCGATGAAGGCAAGTCGTTGCTCAAGTCGTATGACGGTCCACGAGGACAGCTCGTGAAGCAGGCCGCGAAGAGCGACTTCAAGGGTCCGAAGACGGAACTGCCGATCGCTGAGACCGAGGTCGTGCAACCAAAGGGATGGTCGAACCCGCACAATCCTCACTCGTAGCCTGAAGACGTGATCCCGATGGTGGAGCGGCCGTGAGGCCGCTCCTCACATACCCGGCTGCCATCTGTCGACCCCTGTTATTATCACTATCGACGTAGTGGAAAAGGTGCGACATGGCGACACTCGACATCGATCTCGGTGCCTACTCACTCGGCTGGCACGACTCCGGAACAGAGACGGTCTTCAAAGCCCGCAAAGGCCTCGACGAAGACGTGATCCGCGAGATGTCTGCCATGAAGGGTGAACCGGACTGGGTGCTGGAGCTCCGCCTGCGTGCCTACCAACGGTTCCTCCGCAAGCCGGTGCCGACATGGGGCGGCGGCGGCCTCCTCCAGGAGATCGACTTCGACGACATGTACTACTACGTGAAGCCGTCGGAGGGCACCGTCGAGGACTGGGGAATGGTACCGGAAGAGATCCAGCAGACCTACGAGAAGCTGGGGATACCGGAAGCCGAACGCAAGTACCTCGCGGGCGTCAGCGCCCAGTACGACTCCGAAGTCGTCTATCACCGGAACCGGGAAGAGCTCGAGCAGCTGGGTGTGTTCTTCTCCGACATGGACACCGCCGTGCAAGAGCACCCCGATCTGGTACGGGAGTACTTCGGAACCGTCATTCCTCCCAACGACAACAAGTTTGCAGCGCTCAACTCCGCCGTGTGGTCGGGTGGCTCGTTCATCTATGTGCCGCCGGGAGTGCACCTCGAGCAGCCGCTCCAGGCGTACTTCCGGATCAACGCAGAGAGCATGGGCCAGTTCGAGCGAACGCTCATCATCGTCGACGAGGACGCCTTCGTGCACTACGTGGAGGGCTGTTCCGCGCCGACCTACTCGAAGGACTCGCTCCATGCAGCGGTCGTCGAGATCGTCATCAAGCGAGGTGGCCGATGCCGCTATACGACCATCCAGAACTGGTCGCACAACGTCTACAACCTTGTGACCAAACGGGCCGTTGCCTATGAGAACGCGACGATGGAATGGGTCGACGGCAATCTGGGTTCCCGGCTCACGATGAAGTACCCAGCCGTGTGGATGATGGGTGAGGGAGCCCACGGTGAGGTGCTCTCCATCGCCTTCGCAGGTCCGGGTCAACACCTCGACGCGGGGGCCAAGATGGTGCACGCCGCTTCCAGCACGACCTCGACGATCACGTCGAAGTCGATCTCGAGAGGTGGGGGCAGGGCGGGGTACCGGGGCCTCGTCAGGGTGGAGCCTGGTGCGGAACACACCAAGTCGTTCGTTCGCTGCGACGCGTTGATCCTCGACGAGGCATCACGTTCCGACACATACCCGTACATGGAGATCGAGGAGGCCGACGCCGAAATCGGCCACGAGGCCACCGTCTCGAAGGTCGGCGAGGACAAGCTCTTCTACCTGATGAGCCGCGGGCTCACCGAGGAGCAAGCGACGTCGATGATCGTCGCGGGGTTCATCGAGCCCATTGTCAAGGAGCTCCCGATGGAGTACGCCGTTGAGCTGAATCGTCTCATCGAGCTGAATATGGCAGAGGCCGGCGCGATCGGGTAGGGGCCCTACCCGATCACCACAGTCCGTTCCAGCGCAGCCACGATTCCACCTCGGAGCATTCGACCGTATGGATCGTCGCCGAGGACATGACCGGCCGCTTCGGCGAGAAGGTACTGCTTGCGTGCGAGCTCTCGATCGCCCACATCCTCGTGGCTCTTGCCAAGGTTGAGGTGCAGCGACGGCAGCAGTCCCGCCACGAGTTCCGGGTCACACGCAAACGCCTCGTCGAGCGCTCGTCGATTCCATTCGAGCGTGGCCTCGGTCGTCTGCTGTACACGCGCAAGATAGTGGGCAGCGACTGCGGCCTCGATGTGAGTGCGGTGAAGGTCCCAGGCTTCCCGATATCGGGATCCGGCGAGATCTAGCTCACCTCTTCCCTCGGCCTCCATACCCTGAATGCACAAAGCGTTGACAACATTCGCCGGATCCATCGCGTCCACTGTCAGTCCCTTTCTCGCTCATGTCCGAAGCCCCGCAGCCAAGAAGCGACCTCTTCCAGTGGCTCCGGGTTCAGCTGGTAGTACCGAAAACGGCCAGCCGAATGGACCACGACGAGATTCGCGAGACGCAAGGAGCGCAGATGCTTGCTCACATTCGTCTGCTCCATTCGTAGCTCCATCACGAGCTCTCCCACTGACCGGTCGCTCTGTCGAAGGAGTTCGAGGATCCGGCGCCGCGTAGGGTCTGAGATCGCCGCTATCGCATGATCAAGCATTCATATGAGCATAGCATCATATGACGAGCGTTCGAGGTGACGCGGCTAGAACGTGAAGTGCTTGATGGGCTCGCCCTGTTCGGCGATCTCGGTCATCGCATTGATCCCGAGGTCGAGATGCACGTCGGTCCAGTCACGGGTGACCGCCTGATCGCTCTCCTCGGTCTTGACGCCCTCGGGCGTGATCGGGACGTCAGAGACGAGCAGCAACGCACCTCGCGCGATCTGGTTGGCGTGACCCACGATGAACAGGGTCGCTGTCTCCATGTCGATCGCCAGCGCGGTGAGCTTGTGCAGGTGCTCGAGGAAGGCGTGGTCGTGCTCCCAGACCCTGCGGTTCGTGGTGTACACGACGCCGGTCCGGTACTCGTAGCCCTGCTCTCTGAGCTTGTCCGACACGAACTTGTGCAGCTTGAACGAGGGGAGCGCCGGCACTTCTGGCGGGAAGTAGTCGTTCGAGGTGCCCTCGCCCCTGATCGCGGCGATGGGCAGGATGAAGTGTCCGATCTCGGTCGACTGCTTGAGGCCGCCACACTTGCCGAGGAACAACACGCCCTTCGGCTCGATCGCGATGAGCAGGTCCATGATCGTTGCTGCGTTCGAGGTACCGATCCCGAAACTGACGATGGTCAAACCGTTGCCATTGGATGCAGCCTGCATCGGATGGTCCAGTCCGCGAATCGGCACCCCGAAGCGTTCGGCAAACCCCTCGATATAGGCCTGAAAGTTGGTGAGCAGGATGTAGTCGCCGAACTCGTCCAGCGCCATCCCCGTGTACCGGGGGAGCCAGTTTCGGGCGATCTCCAGCTTGCTGATTTCGTTCATCGTTTGCCGGACAGCAGATTGAGCACGGCGATGAAGAGCGCGGCACCGACGATCGCCCAGATCACGGGCAGCCCGGAGACGGTCGGTCCGAGTGGGAGGGAGAGCTTCGTTGCGATCCACCATCCGACGAGTGCGCCGATGAACCCCAGTGCAATGGAACCGAGGCAGCCGAGCTGACGGCGCCCGGCGAGTCTCGCTCCGATTGCCCCGATGATCGACGCGATGAACAGCGCCCACAGCAGGTTGAAGAAGAGCAAGCCGAGCATGGGAGCATTGTAGGGATCAGATGAGTGAGACCAGATCGAAGTCGCAGGAGGGGTGACGAAGCTTCGATAAGGCTCGCGCTTCGATCTGGCGGATGCGCTCACGCGTCAGGTTGAGGAGCTTGCCGACCTCGGACAGAGTACGTGGGATGCCGTCGTCGAGTCCGTGCCTCAGGATCAGCACGTTCCGTTCCGATTCCTCGAGCACCGCCAGCGCATCTTTCAGGTAGAGGCCCCGCATGAGGTCGACGACATACCCGAACGGGTCAGGAGACGTGTCGTCCTCCACGAAGTCGTGGAGCTCGGCGTCACCGTCGTCACCGACGGGACGGTCGAGTGACACGGTGTCGCTCGGGGCGGCGGTCGCGGCAATGACCCTGTCGATGTCGAGTCCACTGGCTTCGGCGATCTCGGCGTTGGTCGGGGGACGGTGCAGCATCTCGGTGAGTGTCTGCTCCGTCTCCTGGACCGTCCGGACGACATCGACCATGTGCACCGGCAGCCTGATCGTCCTCGCCTGATTCCCTAGCCCCCGAGTGATCGCCTGTCTGATCCACCAGGTTGCATAGGTGGAGAACTTGAACCCCTTGCGCCAGTCGAACTTCTCGACAGCCCTGATCAGACCGAGATTGCCTTCTTGGATGAGGTCGAGGAGGTCCAGCCCCCTGCCCGTGTATCGCTTGGCGATCGAAATGACGAGGCGCAGATTGCACCTGATGAAGGCCATCTTCGCCTCGTTCCCGTCGTGAACGAGATGATTGAGCCGTGCCCGTTCCTGGATCGTCAGTGGCTTTGGGTCATCGAGCCTGTGTTGCGCCCTGCGACCTGCCTCCATCGCACGCGAGAGTTGTACCTCGTCTTCGGCCGTCAACAAGTCATGGGACGACACCTCTTCGAGGTACATGCCCACGGTGTCATGGAGCGGGATCGATGTGCGCCTCGTTCTCACCAACCGGACCCTCTGCTCTCTGTAGCGCCCCCAAGGTACCACGAGCGGCGGTCCCTCTCAACGGGGCAAACGGTGAGGTCCGCCCGCCGAAGGACCCTGTCTACACCATGCATTCCGAGACCGCCGGTACGCTGTCGGAATGCGTCGTCTCATGTTCATCGTCGTGGCTGCTGCGTTCGTCGCCGTCGGGTGCTCCGACGTAGTCACGGTCGGATCCACATCGACGACAACGGCAACGACGACAACGGCAACGCCTCCCGTGAAGGTCGTCGTGCAGGTCGTGGATGCACACGGCCACCCGATTCCGGGCCCCGATGTCACCATCGGCACCACCCGAGGCGACGGCGAGGCGCTCGTGAAGCCCGACGGCTTTCCCGTCGAGGTGGGAGCATCGGCTGCGGGATACCTGCCGGCATCGATGATGGTGATGTTGCCGCCGACAGGCCCGATCACGCTTCAACTCGCCCCGGTGGTGCTGCACGGCACGGTCACGGCGACATCGGGAGTACCGCTTGACGACGCGACGGTCTCGCTCGGGTCTGCCACCTCTTCCACCGGACCCGACGGGTCGTGGGACCTGTCACCCGCGGTTCCGGGCACTGTGTCGATCGCACGACCAGCGTGGATGCCCGTCGAGGTTCAGTGGGACGGGACGACGGATGGTCTCGACGTCCAGCTCGGCCCGCGTGTCGTCAAGGGGATCCACGCCGTATCAGGGCTCCCGCAAGGGGACAGATGGGAACCGTTTCTCGATATCGCCGACCGAACGGAGATCAACTCGGTCGTGTTCGACATCAAGGACGAGTCTGGGAAGATCCGATACGAATCCCAGGTGCCGCTCGCTCTCGAGGTTGGTGCCGTCGATCCGGGATACCGGCTCGATGACGTCGTAGCGGAGATGCACGACCGGGGGTTGTACGTCATCGGACGGGTGGTCTCGTTCGAGGATCCGGTTGTTGCGTCGTCCCGCCCCGATCTCGCGATTCGAGTCGGGTCGAAGCCACTGCGGAAGGGAAGCCAGGCGTTCCTCGACCCGACAGATCCGGACGCCCGCGCATACGACATCGACCTTGCCGTCGAGGCGTGCGCTGCGGGTGTCGATGAGATCCAGTTCGACTATGTGCGGTTTCCGACCGGGCTCAGGTCAGGTATGTCCCTGGACGGCGACGGCATCTACGTCGGCGCCGACGGCCAGGTGGACCGGCTCGAGGTGATCAGCTCGTTCCTCGAGGAAGCCCGTGCCGCCCTGCACCCACTCGGGTGTGCCCTGTCGGCCGACGTGTTCGCCATCGTGCTGTCCACCCGGAACGATCAGGGGATCGGGCAGCGCCCCGAGGAGATCGGCGCCCAGGTAGACGCGTTGTCGCCCATGATCTATCCCGACCACTACAGCGACGGCTGGATCGGGTTTGACTCGCCGGCCGATCACCCGTTGGCCGTGGTTCAGAACGCGCTCGCCGACGGCATGCCGCGGTTGCCTACGACGACGATCATGCGGCCCTGGATCGCCGACTTCAACTACGGAGCACCGAGTGTCAGGGCGGAGATCAACGCCGCCGGGGACCTTGGTTGGATGCTGTGGAACCCAGGATCGCGAGTGACCGACAAAGCGTTGGAGCCGGCCCCATGACACTGGCTCGCCTCGAACGGCAGATCACGGAGTGCCGTCGCTGTCCGCGCCTCGTGGCGTGGCGTGAGCAGGTCGCCGTGGCGAAGCGCGCGGCCTTCCGGGACGACGTGTACTGGGGAAAGCCCGTTCCGGGTTTTGGGGATCCTGATGCGCGACTCCTCGTCGTCGGGTTGGCGCCGGCCGCCCACGGAGCGAACCGAACCGGCCGGATGTTTACGGGCGATCGATCCGGCGACTGGCTGTATCGCGCCCTCTTCAAGGGAGGGATGGCTTCCAGGCCCGATTCGGCGTCGGCGCACGATGGTATGCGGCTCTCCGGCACGTTTGTGAGTGCGATCGTCCGTTGTGCTCCGCCCGGGAACAAGCCCACCACGGAGGAGCGAGCAGCGTGTCGACCGTGGCTCGAGCAGGAGATGGAGCTCATCCCCGACCTGAGAGTCGTGCTTGCCCTCGGAGGGCTTGCGTTCGACCAGGTACTGCGCATCCTCGACGCCGGTGGGGTGGATCTGCCGCGACCTCGTCCCCGGTTCGGCCATGGAGTCGAGGTGGATCTACAACCGGACGCACCGATTGTTGTCGGCAGCTACCACCCGAGCCAGCAGAACACCTTCACCGGGCGACTCACAGAGGCGATGCTCGACGATGTCATCGGGCGCGCTGCGACGCTCGCCGGCATACCGCGACGGTAATTTCCCCTGTCTCCGCAGTGGTAATAGGATGGCGCCTCGAGAGGAGCCGATGCAGCTACTTGACCAATCGACATTCGACCAGTTGACCGCGACCGCACCGGCGTGGACGAAACCCCTTCGATCATCCGGGTTCGAGCGGTTCCTCTCGTCCTCCATGCCGTCGCCCAAGGAGGAATCGTGGAAGTACGTCGACCTCGACTTCTCGCTTGCCGACTTCTCTCTCGCAGAGCGTGCAGCACCTATTGCCGAGCCTGACGAAGTCGCTACAGCCCTGAGAGAGGTCGCCGGACGGGCGATGATCGTGAACGGCTTTGCCGAGACCGATGGTTCGTCGCACGCCATCCTGACAACCGCCGCCGCCTCCGACGGCGAGGTGGCTTCGCTACTGGGCACCGCCGTGGATCCGGGTGTCGACCTCTTTGCCGCAGCTCATCATGCCTTCTTCCGGGATGGAGTACTCCTGCACATCCCTGCCGGCCGGACCGTGGAACGGCCGTTCTATGTGGATGTGCAGGCGACGGGCGAAGGCACCGTGAGCTTCCCGCACGTGACGATCGTCGTCGACCGCGACGCTCAGGCATCTGTCGTCGTCGGATTCAGGTCTCCAGAAGGGGCGCGCCTCGTTGTCAATCCGCACGTCGAAGCGTTTGTCCGTGATGCCGGGCGGCTCAACCTCACGACGTATCAGCGATTCGGGTCGGATACCAGAGCCATCATTCACGAGCGGATCGTCATCGACCGCGACGCCACGGTGCACCTCGGCGAAGTCGGTATCGGTGGCGTGCTTGGTCGGGTCGACCTCAACATCGACCTTCGTGGCAACGGTGGGCATGCCGACCTCGTCGGCGCGTTCTATGGGGAACGGGACCAAACCCTCGACTACCGGCTCGTCATGCACCACGTGGGCGTGAGCACCTCGTCGGACGTGTTCCTCAAGGGCGCGGTGCAGGATCGTGCCGAATCCGTGTTCACAGGTCTCGTCCGCATCGAGAAGGAAGCCTCAAAGACGAGTGCGTTCGAGACCAACCGCAACCTGGTGTTGTCGGACGGGGCACGGGCGAACTCGGTTCCCAACCTCGAGATCCTGTGCGACGACGTGATCTGCGGGCATGGTTCGACTGTTGGCCCACTCGACGAGGAGCCGCTCTACTACCTGATGAGCAGGGGGCTCGGCCGTCCTCGGGCCGCTCGGCTTCTGGTGCATGGTTTCTTCGAAGAGGCGCTGCAACGGCTGCCCCAGCCTGAACTCGCCGCGCCAGCCAGAGTCGCTGTGAACCGGCGATTCGTCACTGCGCAGCAGGAAGGGAGGGTCTGATGGCCGGCTGGGTCAGGATCGCCGCACTCGAAGATCTTCCCGATGGCTACGGCGTGCGGGTGGAGGTCGGACAGGACGTGATCGCCTTGTTCAGGGTCGGCGACTCGGTTCACGCGCTCGGCGACCGGTGCACCCACGCCGAGGCATCGCTCGCCGAAGGGGAGGTGTTCGCGGGGATGGTGGAGTGCCCCCGGCATGGCTCCGAATTCGACCTGGAGACCGGCCGGCCCCACTCACTGCCTGCGACATCACCCGTGCCGGTCTATCCAACCAAGATTCAGGATGGCGATGTGCTGCTGGAGGTGGCGACGTGAGCAGCCTCAAGATCGATGATGTCCGTGCTTCCATCGGCGACACGCAGATCCTCGAAGGGGTCGACTTGGAGATCCCCTACGGAGAGCTGCACGTGATCATGGGACCGAACGGTTCCGGCAAGTCGACACTCGGGTATGTACTCACCGGGCGGGACGGCTACGAGACCCAAGGGTCTGCGACCTTGGATGGTGTCGAGCTGCTCGACAAGCCGGTCGACGAGCGGGCCAAGCTCGGCCTCCTGATGGCTTTTCAGGATCCCGTCGAGGTCCCAGGTGTCGGGCTGCGGGAATTCATCCTCGAACTCGGCGACGAACGCGGTCTCGGCGTCGACGAGGTCGAATCCGAGATGGCCACGAAAGCCGAGACGTTCGGAATGACTGCGTTCCTCGATCGTTCGGTCAACACCGGGCTGTCAGGTGGTGAGAAGAAGCGGTCTGAGATGTTTCAGATGGCGACGCTCCGGCCGCACGCCGCGATCCTCGACGAGATCGACTCCGGCCTCGACATCGATGCCGTCCGCGAAGTGGCGGCGGCCGTCGAGAAGCTCATGGGACCCGATGTGGCTGTGTTGCTGATCACCCACTACTCGCGGATCCTCAACTACCTGACTCCCGACCGTATCCACGTGATGATGCGTGGCAGGATTGTCGAAACCGGTGGGCGAGAACTCGCGGACGAGCTGGAGACCGGCGGCTACGAGGCGCTTCGCGAACGGCTCGGAATCCCTGCACGGGTGGAAGAACCCAAGGAGAAGGCGGCGTCCGAGTTCTTCACCGATATCCCCTTCTAGGCTCGCTGCGCGAGCCGTTGTGGGTTCTTGGTTTTCGGTTCTCAGTAAGAGGGTCGCCCTTCGGCCTCTTGGTGGAGAAGACGAGTGCTCGCCCTAGAGTGAGAAGACGAGTGCTCGCCCTAGAGTCTTGGGCTGTCTTCGCGTCGCGTTCTTGCTGAAGACTGAAGACTGATGACTGATGACTGATAGTGACAAACGCAGGGCCGAACTCGAGTCGCGCAAGGTGAGGATCGCTCAGGAGCTTGCCGCGTTGACCGAACCTCCGGAGACCGGCGTCAACCTGTCCTTCGGCAAACGAGTGGGAGACGGGACGACCGAGGCGGTGGAGCGGATCGCCTCCACTGCCACTGCCCGTTCACTCGCGACGACGCTTGCCCAGATCGACCGGGCGCTCGCAAAGATCGACGAAGGAACCTATGGGATCTGCGACGACTGCGGCAAGCCTATTCCCGAGGAACGTCTGAACGCTCGCCCGGCAACCGCCCGCTGCGTCGAATGCAGCGCCCGGCACTGATCACCGGTCGAGTTCCGACGCGAGCGACCTGGACATGATCCGCTCGTACAGCCCCGGCGATACCCGGCTGAGAATCCGCGACGCGGTACCGACGACTCCGACTGTGACGAAGGCGCGACGTCGTTCGACCGCACGGACCACAACCTCCGCGACGTGATCCGCGGTCATCATGCGCCCGACTCTCGACTGGGAGTGGGTCGTGATCGATCCGTCGGCGTCGAGCGTCCTGAACCGGAACGGGGTGTCGACGAAGCTGGGTGCAACGACGGTGACGTCGACCCCTGTGCCTAATAGCTCGGCGCGCAGCGTCCCGAGAAACCCTTGGAGGGCGTGCTTCGATGCCGCGTACCCGCTCCTGCCGAGCAGCGGTGCGAAGCCGGCGACAGAACCGATCCCCACGATCGTTCCCCTCCGCTCGACGATCGACGGAAGTGCAGCCTTCGTCGCGTTGACGGCCCCGAAGTAGTTGACGTCCATGACTCTTCGCAGCACGCATGGGTCGGTGTTCGCGAATGCGCTTCGATGCGTCAACCCGGCGTTGTTGACGAGCACGTCGACGCCACCGAACCGATCGACGATTTCGGAGAAGGTCGCCGCGACCGAGGAGTATTCCGTCAGGTCACACACAAACCCCGGGTGAGTGCTGCCAGAGAGTCCTTCGGCGTCGATATCGAGCAGCACCGGGCGCGCGCCGCGCCCCGCGAAGGCTCTTGACATCGCCAATCCGAGACCGCCGGCCCCGCCTGTGATGACTACGACGGCACTGCTCAGGTCACGACGTGGCATCTCTCACCGTCCAGAACAGGTCGAAGGTCTCGGCACTCGTTCGGCGGGGGGTGTAGCCGAACTCCGATTTCAGACGCCGGTTGGACAGTACGGGCCGGAATCGCAGGAAGTCGACTTGTTCTGGCCCGTACTGGGTGAGACCGAGACGCCGCAGCACGAAGAGGGCACCCCGCACCAGCGTCGCGGGGAGCTCCAGATAGGGCTTCCCCATCCGTTCGGCGAGTTGCCGTGTCGTGAGAGCGCCGTCCCCTGCGAGGTTGAACGTCCCGGTCGCCCTCGTGAAGATGCCCCGCCTCAGGCACTCGACGACGTCCAGGTCCCAAATGAACACGAAAGGCGACGGGGCGCCTCGGATGCCGAGCATGATCCGTCTATCGAACAGATCGGTGATCTGGTTGTGGGTCGTTCTGCCGAGGATCGTGCCTGGCCGGAATACGAGCTGCGCAAGCCCCGGGTGTTCCCGACGCCATGCGGCGAGGATCTCCTCCACCTGCCGTTTGTGGTCCGAGTAGGCGAACTCACGGTTGCCGCGCAGAGCATCCTTCTCGTCGAGCCACTCGGGGTTGTCGGCGTGGTACCCGTACGCGGCACCGCTCGACGTGACGATCATCTTGTCGACGCCTGCGGCGACGCACGACTTGAGGACGTTCTGGGTACCTCCAACGTCGACCGAGTATTCGAGCTCCCGGTCCGGTCGTCTACCGGGAGTGACGATCGCTGCGAGGTGGACGACCGTCTCCACTCGATTCTCGAGAAGTACCGTCGCGAGGTCAGGGTTGCGCACGTCCAGAGTGATGTAGGTGACCCCGGGTAGACGCACGTCGGGTTCGCGTACGTCGGTGGCGACGATCGTTTCCAAGGTGTCCGGCGCGGCTGCGAGCGACTCGACGAGAAGTCGACCGAGGTAGCCGCCCGCGCCAGTGACGAGAACTGAGAGGGTCATGCCTCGGCGGCTGCAATGGCAGGTCGTCGCGACCAGAACGTCGCCAGCGACAATCCGGCGATGATGTGCCAGATGCCCCACCACGCGGCGATGAGCGCCATGCCGCCTAGCCCAGCGAAGAAGTTGAAGACCAGCACGAGCGCGAGGGCCGAGTTCTGGAGACCGACCTCGATTGAGACCGCCCGCACGTCGCGTTCCTCGAGACCGGTGAGACGGCCCGCCGTGTAGCCAATGGTGAACGCCAACGCGTTGTGGAGGAACACGGCGAACACGACGTACCCGATGTAGTGGAGGAAGTTCTGCCAGTTGTTCGCCAGAGCGACGCCGACGAACCCCACGAACACGAGCATCGAGAACACTTTGAACGGTCTCCGCACCTTCTGGGCGATCGCCGGCTTCCAGTGAGCCACCAGCATCCCAAGCAGGAGCGGGACACCGAGGATGAGCACGATGGTGCTGAACATGTCGAGGGGGCTGATCGACACACGTTTCAAGATCGGCGCGGTGTCGGGGTTCAGACTGCCCCAGATCGCAAAGTTGAGCGGGGTCATCACGATCGCCGCCGCAGTCGAGACCGCCGTCATGCCGACCGAAAGGGGGGCGTTGCCGCCCGCCAGGTAAGTCATGATGTTCGATAGGTTCCCACCTGGGCACGACGCGACGAGAATCATGCCGAGCGCGATGGACGGTTCTGGTCTGAGGATCAGGGTCAGCAGGAACGTGAACGCCGGCAGCAGGATGAACTGGGCACCCAGACCGATCGCCGGCGGTTTCGGTTTTCTTAGGAGCCGCCGGAAGTCCTCGATATCCAGGTCGAGTGCCATTCCGAACATCATCAAACCGATGAGAACGTTCAGGATGAGCAGGCTGCCCTTGTCGAAGTTGAGGACCAGATTGTCGACCACGGTCACCCTCCCGGTTCCTGGTGCATCTTCTTGAAGTGCATGAGTCCCGGCGCCCACAAGTGTTTGGCTCTGTCGACGTCGACGTGGATCACCGTGCACCCGTCGGAGGCAAGCGCTCGTTCGAGCGCAGGGCGTAGCAGTGTCGGGTCGGCGACCCGCTCACCTGCTGCTCCCATCGAGCGGGCCATGGCGTCGTAGCCGATCTCGCCGAGGTTCGTATTGATCGTCTCGTCGTCGTCGAGCTGCTTGCGGATCATCATCTTGACGGGATGACGGGCGATCGATTGCGTCATCTTCACCATGCCCCACTGGCGATCCGATACGACGAGGAACACGATGCGGTTCCCGTTGCGGACGGCCGTCTCGATTTCCTGCGGGTGGAAGCCGAACGCCCCGTCGCCAATGATGCAGCACACCTGCCGGTCGGGGAACGCTTCGGCCGCGCCGAGCGCCTGGCCGACACCTGCGCCGAGCATCCCGAAGTGTGGGGTGGCGAGAAGCGTGTTCGGTGTGCGCACTCGGAGAAAGAAGTTCGCCCAGACGGCTGTGTTGCCGCCATCGGTCACGAAAACGGCGTCATCGTCGAACATGTCCATGCACGCGTTGGGGATGTGCGCCGTGTTCATCGGGACCGATTGGTCCTCGAGGTGCTTGGCGAGCTTGGCGGTGTCGGCCAGCCGTTCGGCGATAAGCCCGTCGACGCGCTGCCGGCGATCATCGGTTGGGCCCTGCCGGGACTTCAGCTCGACAGCCAGCGCCTCGAGGAACAGACCGACGTCGGCGGTGACGGCCAGATCGACCGGCTTGTTTCTGCCAACCGACGAGCCATCGATGTCGATCTGGATGATCGTCTGGTCGTTCGTCCAGTAGGGCGCCTTGCCCCACCAGTCGGTTTCTCCGATCCGGGAACCGAGCACGAGGATGACATCTGCCGAGGTGCGGACCTTCGTCGTCGCCTCGATGGCGGTGATGGGCCATACCAGTGGTGATGATTCGGTCATCGAACCTCGGCCACTCCACGAGGTTGTCACAGGCGCGTAGAGCATCTCGGCGACGATTGCGAGCCGATCATGGGCCTGCGCGTGGATCACCCCGCCGCCGGCGTGGAGTGCGGGCAGTGATGCGCCGGCGAGGAGGTCGGCGGCGCGGGCGACCACGGCCGGGTCGGGAGCGACGGGCACAGTCGACCGGTACCGGTCGGGGGAGAGAACCGGGAACTCCTTGGTCTTGCCATTCATCAGGTTCTCCGGCACGTCGAGGTGCACGACCCCCGGCCGGCCCGTGTAGCTCATGCGCAATGCTGTCCTGGCGAGCGCGGGGATGCGGCCGATCTCTCTTGCGGCCTCGGACCACTTGGCGGCGGGGCCGATCGTGGCGACCTGATCGAAGTACTGATAGGCACCGCCGCGATCCGGTGCGGTGATGCCCGTGCGACGTGACGAGGTGATCAGCAACACACGGTTGCCTTCGGCCTCCTCCACGACGACTCCGGGGAGAGCATTTGCGACACCAGGCCCGTTGCTGGCGATGGCGACACCGAGCCGACCGGTGAGCCGGGCGTACGCACCGGCCATGTGGAGTGCGGTGGTTTCGTGGCGTGGGGTGACTAGATCGATGCCGCGGGCTTCGAAAGCGTTCAAGAGGCCGAGGTAGGTGCCGTCCGGGAGGCCGAACACCTTCTCGACACCCTCGGCGGCCAGGATGTCGACGATGAGTCCACCACCGGTCGTTGTCGCCATCGTCACCTCCGGAAAGGACTCTACCGGTGGAACGGGCAGCGATGCTGGGCAGAACAGCCAACAGCAGACAGCTGACAGCAACAGACTGTCGGCTGTGGGCTGTCGGCCAGTTCGGGCGATGCCCGAACGAACTAGCCTGGCAGTGTGATCGAGTGTTCGCCCGAATGGCCGATTCACATGGCCCCCTCGGACCCGACGAAGGAGTGAACCATGGACTATCGCGTCGAACGCGACTCGATGGGCGAGATGCACGTCCCCGCCGACGCCTACTACGGAGCCTCCACCCAGCGCGCGGTGGAGAACTTCCCGATCTCCAAGCTGCGGTTTGGTCGCAGGTTCATCTGGGGACTCGGGCTCATCAAGTGGGCGGCGGCGAAAGCCAACAAGGAAATGGGCCGCTACGACGGTGACAAGGCCGATGCGGTCATGCAGGCCTGTGACGAGGTGATGAAGGGTTCGCTCGACGGTCAGTTCGTCGTCGACATCTTCCAGACGGGATCAGGCACCTCGACGAACATGAACGCCAACGAGGTGATCGCCAACCGGGCAACCGAGATCCTCGGTGGGGATCTGGGCTCCAAGCTGGTGCATCCCAACGACCACGTCAACAACGGCCAGTCGTCCAACGACGTCATCCCCACGGCGATCCATCTTGCCGCTTTCGGTGCCGTTCGAGAAGACCTGATCCCCTCACTCACCACCTTGGCGGAATCACTGGAGGGCAAGGCAGACAGCTTCAAGGACGTTGTCAAGACGGGCCGCACCCACCTCATGGACGCGACGCCGGTCACGTTGGGTCAGGAGTTCTCCGGGTACGCCGCCCAGGTTCGTAAGGGCATCGAACGGATGGCGAGGGTTCTCCCCGAGCTCGAAGAACTGGCGCTCGGCGGGACCGCCGTCGGTACCGGGCTGAACGCGCCTGAGGGGCTGGTACCGAAGATGATCCAGCACATCGCCGACCGGTCCGGCTACCCGTTCCGCGAGGCTGACAACCACTTCGAGGCGCAGGCGGCGAAGGACGCTGTCGTGTCGGCGTCGGGTGCACTGAAGACAGTGGCGACGTCGTTGTTCAAGATCGCCAACGACCTTCGCTGGTTGTCGTCGGGACCACGAACGGTCATCGGCGAGATCAAGTTGCCGGCGCTTCAGCCGGGATCGTCGATCATGCCAGGCAAGATCAACCCTGTGATCCCTGAGGCGGTGATGATGGTCGCCGGGCAGGTGATCGGCAACGACGCGTCCGTCACGTGGGGTGGTGCGAACGGAAACTTCGAGCTGAACGTGATGATGCCGTTGATGAGCTACAACCTGATCGAGTCGATCGATCTGCTCGCCAACGCCTCGACGGTCCTCGCACAGAAGTGTGTAGACGGGATCGGCGCGAACGTGGCTCGTGCGACGGAACTCGTCGAGCGGGACATCATCATCATCACGGCGCTGGCACCGCACGTTGGCTATGACAAGGCGGCCGAGATCGCCCATGTGGCGATGGATACCGACCGTGGTGTTCGCGAAGTGGCCTTGGAGATGAGCGGTCTCGACGCCGAGGAGCTGGACAAGATCCTCGACCTCAAGAAGATGACCGAGGGGGGCGTCCTCTAGGGTTGCCGGCACATGAGGAGAGGCCGCCGATTTTCCGGCGGCCTCTTCGCGTGGCGGTCCGTGGTCAGCGTCGGGGACGTGCCTCGTTGACCTTCAGTGCTCGACCGCTGAAGTCCTGGCCGTCGAGCTCCTCGATCGCCGTTCTGCCCTCGTCGTCGTTCGGCATTTCTATGAATCCAAACCCGCGCGAACGGCCTGTTTCGCGATCGTTGATGACCGATGCCGAGCTGACTTCGCCGTGCTGGCTGAAGAGTCGCTCGAGGTCGGCTCCTGTGGTGTTGAAGGGAAGGTTCCCCACGTAGATGTTCATCTTGGCTCTCGCCCTTTCTGTCGGTCCGTCCGCCCACCGAATCCGCTCTCCACTCCGACTCGGCCACACTCTGGGCGAAAAAGCAACATCCGGGCGAGTCGCCGCATTTGCAGCACGGGTCAGGTTAGCCGCTCGTCACGCCGATAGTCCTCTTGCGGAGCGTCTCGATCGAGCTAGCCTCGTGCTACGCGCTCATCAAGAGCGGCTGAGGGACAGGCCCTATGAAGCCGCGGCAACCGATTCGTTCGGTGCCAATGCCTGATCGATGAGCTGGGCGGTCGCTTCCGCTCGGGGTGCTCGAGAGCGCGTCGAAGGGAAGGAGACCGAAGTGATTCGAGGAGACCAACGCAGCGACTACGCCGCAGCGGCGCGCGAGCGGGTGCTCATCTACGACGGCGCTACGGGCACGAACCTCCAGACCATGGATCTCGGATCCGACGACTTCGGTGGACCGGACCTCGAGGGCTGTAACGAGCTGCTGAATGTTACCCGTCCGGACGCCGTAGCCGCCCTCCACGCGAGCTTCCTCGACGTCGGTGTGGACGTTATCGAGACGAACACGTTCGGAGCGTTTGCCATCCCGCTCGGAGAGTATGGGATCTCGGATCGCGCCTACGAGCTGGCGAGGGCCGGGGCTCGTGTCGCTCGGGACGCGGCCAACTCGTTCGTAACGAACGACCACCCGCGATGGGTGGCGGGGTCGATGGGCCCCGGCACGAAGTTCGCCACTCTCGGCCAGATCACCTACTCCCAACTCCGGGATGCCTACGAGATCGAGGCACGAGGCCTCCTCGACGGTGGCGTGGACTTGTTCATCGTCGAGACCCAGTTCGACCTCCTCGGCTTGAAGGCTGCCGTCGCCGGATGCAGGCGGGCGATGGCCTCGGCCGGTAGGAGAGTTCCGATTCAAGCTCAGGTCACGTTGGAGCTGACCGGGCGCATGCTGGGCGGCACAGAGATCGCTGCGGCGCTCGCTGCCATCGAGCCACTCAAGGTCGACGTCATCGGGTTGAACTGCGCAACGGGGCCCGAGGAGATGTTCGAACCGCTCCGCTACCTATCGAGGGCATCCAGAGTGCCGATCTCCGCGATCCCGAACGCAGGGTTGCCGAGCGTCGTCGACGGCCAGGTCTGCTACCAGCTCGCACCTGACGGGCTTGCCGACTACCACTCCCGTTTCGTCACAGAACTCGGGGTGACCGTGGTCGGTGGTTGTTGCGGGACGACCCCTGAGCATCTGAGGACGGTCATCGAACGGTGTCGGGATCTCGAGCCGGCCCGGCGCGACCCGGTGCACGAGGCAGGTGCGTCGTCTACGTATGCGTTCGTACCGTTCCAACAGGACACGTCGTTTCTGATCATCGGCGAGCGCACCAACTCCAACGGGTCCCGCGCCTTTCGCGACGCACTGCTCGCCGAAGATTGGGATGCGACCCTCCAGGTCGCGCGAGGGCAGGTCGCGGAGTCGGCACACCTCCTCGACGTATCGGTCGACTACGTCGGACGGGATGGGGTTCGTGACATGTCGGAGATCACCTCCCGGTTCGCGACAGCGGTGACGGTCCCGCTCGTGCTCGACTCGACCGAACCGGAAGTGCTGGAGGCTGGTCTCGAACGCATCGGTGGCCGATCGGTCCTCAACTCGGCCAACCTCGAGGATGGTGACGGTCCCGGCTCGCGGGCCGATCGTGTGTTCTCACTTGCGGTCGAACACGGTGCGGCGGTGATCTGTCTGCTCATCGATGAGGATGGGCAGGCTCGGGATGTTGAATGGAAACTCCGGGTTGCGCGTCGGCTCCACGACATGGCGACCGAACGGTACGGGTTGGAGCCGTCCGACCTGATTTTCGATGCACTGACCTTCCCGCTGACGACCGGCGATGAGGCACTCCGGGGTGACGCCATGGCCACGGTCGAGGCGATCAAGCGCATCAAGGCGGAGCTACCCGGCGTGTTCACGACGCTCGGCGTGTCGAACGTGTCCTTCGGGATCAACCCTGGTGCCCGTCAGATCCTGAACACGATGTTCCTGCACGAGTGTCTCGCCGCAGGCCTCGATTCGGCGATCGTCCACGCGGGAAGGATCGTTCCGCTCGCCAAGATCCCGGAGGAACACCGGCAGGTGTGTCTGGATCTCATCTACGACCGGCGCCGACCCGACTATGACCCGTTGCAGGAGCTGCTGGCGCTCACCTCGGATGCAACCGTGACGCCCGCCACGGTCGAGGATCGTAGTGACTGGCCGGTCGAGAAGCGGCTCGCCGCACGGATCATCGACGGCATCCGCGATGGGTTGGTTGCAGATCTGGACGAAGCGCTCGCGGCAGGTGCAGCACCGCTCGACATCATCAACGACACGCTTCTCGACGGAATGCGTGTCGTGGGCGAACGGTTCGCGAGCGGAGAGATGCAGTTGCCGTTCGTGCTTCAGTCTGCCGAAACGATGAAGGCGGCTGTCACCTACCTGGAGACGCACATGCAGCACGAGGACGGTGCGAGCAAGGGTTCGATCGTGCTCGCGACCGTCAAGGGCGATGTGCACGACATCGGTAAGAACCTCGTCGACATCATCCTCACCAACAACGGCTACACGGTGCACAACCTCGGCATCAAAGTCGACATCGGCCAGATTCTCGACATGGCCGCCGAGGTGTCGGCCGACGCGATCGGCATGAGCGGTCTGCTGGTCAAGAGCACGCTGGTGATGCGTGACAACCTGGAGGAGTTGAACCGGCGAGCACTCCGGCCACCCGTGCTGTTGGGTGGTGCTGCGCTCACCCGCTCGTACGTCGAGAAGGACCTTCGTGCCGTGTATCCGGGGCCACTGTTCTACGGACGGGACGCCTTCGCGGGTCTCGCGGTGATGGATCGAATCGCAGAACAGAAGCGCACCGGCGAGGTGGAACCGGACTTCGGGAGGGTCGCGGAAGGACGGGTGCTGCCGCCGAGGAAGCCCCGCCCGAAGGTCGAGAAGGACACGATTCCCGCACGATCGCCGCACGTCGCAATCGACAACGAGATCTTCAAGCCGCCATTCCTCGGGTCACGAGTCGTCAAGGGGATTCAACTCGCCGACATCGCCGTCTATCTGAACGAGACGGCGCTGTTCCGCAACCAGTGGCAGTACCGGCCCGAGCAGGGCGAGGACGACGCCGCGTTCAAAGAGAGGCTGCGTGTTCTGCTACGAGAGCGCATGTCGGTGGCCACGGCGGACGATCTGCTCGTCCCGCAGCTCGTCTACGGGTACTTCCCGGTGAACGGTGACGGCGAGGAGCTGGTCGTGTGGAGCGACGACACGAGGACCGGGGAGCAGGCGAGGTTCAAGTTCCCCCGACAGCAACAGGACCCGTTTCTGTGCATCGCCGACTTCTTCCGTCCGATCGGTGAGCCGGACTACGCGGCGTTCCACGTGGTCTCGATGGGGCCACGGGTGTCGGAGCGAACGGCGGAGCTGTTCGCCGCGGACCGCTACCAGGAGTACCTGTGGACCCATGGCATCGGTGTCGAGATGGCCGAGGCGCTCGCCGAGTACTCGCACGCGCGGATCCGGGGAGAGTGGGGGTTCGCAGCAGAGGACGATCAGACGGTAGCCGGTCTGTTCCGTCAGCGGTACAGGGGTGGTCGGTATTCGTGGGGGTACCCGGCATGTCCGGATCTCGAAGACAACGCGACCGTCGCCGAGCTGCTCGGGGCGGATCGGATCGGGATAACGGTCGGACCGGAGACCGGGTTCCAGTACCAGCCGGAGCAGACGACATCTGCATTGATTTGTCACCATCCGGCCGCCAAGTACTTCGTGGCCAGGGAGGGATGAGATGCTGACCGATACAGACGCGTGGGTGCATATCGCGGAGGTGAATCCGCCGCAGTTGCCGGACCTGAGCCATCGCGAGTTGGAGGGCGTGTGGAGCAACGTGCTGATCACCGACAACGTGATGGGCAAGATCCGGGTGTCGCCATACGCGTTCGGGGCGAGGATCACCCACGACATCCCTTCGGTGCACCCGACGGTGGTCGTTTCGACGAGGGATCGCAACATCTTGGCGATCGAGTCGGAGGTACGTGGCGCGCTTGGCAACGGGATCGACTCGTTCTTCGTGGTGATCGGTGACACGGTCCCAGCAATCGACCATCTGGCCGACCACTACGAGATCGTCGAGCATCTGCGGAGCCTCCAGGAGCACATGCCGAGGTTCGAAGTAGGGATGCCGACGAGGTTCCGTGAGTGGCAGCTTCGGAGGCGGATCGATTTGGGCGCGCAGTACTTCATCGCCGGACCGGTAGTCGACCCCGAGACGGTGGGGCCGCAGACGGAGAAGCTGCGGTTCAAGGATGACGACCCACCCGTGTTCTTGGCGTTGATTCCGCCGTTCTCGGTGCCGTGGGTGGAGCGGGCCGAGATGCTCGGTACGGTGGCCGCCACCGATGGTCTGAAGCAGCAGATCATGGCGATTCCGGCGGAACGACAGCGCGAGCACGGATGGCATCAGGCGGCGCTGATCGCGCAGCGAGCCAAGGACCTCGGGTACGCGGGCGTGGTACTGATGGGGTTGAAGTACTCGACGCTCGTCAACGGTGGTGCCGCCGAATGGCAGGCACGACTGAAGGCAGGCAGCTAATGCTCACCCTGCGAGTAGTTCTCCGTTCTTGGTTCACGGTCTTCAGTAGGACAACCGCCCCCTCCGCCCTCGGCTTTCAGCCGAGTCCACTCAACGTCGGGCTCGCCCCTGGGGGAGGAAACAGAAACGACCGCCTCCGGCGTCATGTTGGTCCCCCCAGCGAGGCCGTAGGGCCGAGCGTTGGGGGGAAGGTACCGCAGCGGCGGAGCCGCTGGGGTAGGGGGGTCGTGCGCGGTCTAGGTTGGTGGGAACCGCCCCCTCCGCCCTCGGCTTTCAGCCGAGTTCACCTCCCCCAACGTCGCCCTTCGGGCTCCTGGGGGAGGAAACGGCCCATCCCAACTTCTCAAGTGCCTCTGACAGAGCGCTCAAGCAGGCGAGCCAGACTGACGATGCATACAGGGAGACCTTCGCAAGGAGATCTCGACACAAGTCTCATCCTCCCTTCCCAGAAGCGCCCCACCAGGGGCGCTTCTCTCGTCGGGGCTTCACCATCGCCGGCGGGGACGTCCTGTAGCGTCGTCGAGTGCTCCTGCCAAGCGGCTGGGTCCTCACCCTTCTCGCGTGGCGAGTGCTTCTTCGAGAGTGGTCCAGGGGAGCGAGGCGCACTTGATCCGTACCGGGAACTTGCGGACGCCCTGGAGCGCTTCCAGGTCACCGAGGACCGCACCTGGCCGAGCCGGGTCGAGACCATCGTCGCCCTGCTCGACGTTCATCATCACCTTGAATCGGTGGATCAAGTCGTCGACCTCCACCAGCGTCTTGCCCTTGATCGCCTCCGACATCATCGACGCCGACGCCTGGCTGATCGAGCAACCCTGTCCGCTGATCGCCACGTCGATGACCGTGTCGTCACCGATGGCGAGGTCGAGGAAGATCTCGTCACCGCACAGCGGGTTGTGCCCCTCACCGTGGGCGTCGCAGCCTTCGATGTGTCCTTGGTTGCGTGGACTGCGGTAGTGGTCCAGGATCACCTGCCGATACAGGTCTTCAAGCGACATCGAACAGCTCTCTTGCCTTGTGGAGTCCCGCAACCAGCGCGTCGACGTCGGTCGGGACGTTGTACACGTAGAACGATACCCGGGCCGTCGCCGGCGCCCCGATCGTCCGTGCGAGCGGTCGAGCGCAGTGGTGACCTGCCCTGATTGCGATGCCCTCACCGTCAAGGATCGTCGCGATGTCGTGTGGATGGATCCCGTCCATCGTGAAGCTCACCACACCGCCACGGTCGGTCGTGTCCTTCGGCCCGTAGATCGTCAGCCCCGGAATCCCGGCTAGACGCGCGAGCGCCAAGGTGGTCAGCTCGTGATCGTGCGCGGCGACCGTCTCCATGCCGATCGCGTCCAGATAGTCGATCGCCGCCGCCAGACCCACCGCTTCGACGAACGGCGGCGTGCCTGCTTCGAAGCGGTGGGGGATCGGCGCCCAGGTCGATGACTCGAGCTGTACGTCGGAGATCATCTCGCCGCCACCTTCGTACGGTTCCATCTCCTCAAAGCGGTCCATGCGCCCCCACAGCACGCCGACGCCCGTTGGGCCGAGCATCTTGTGACCCGAGAACGCCAGGAAGTCGGCGCCGATCTCGTTCACTTCGACGGGGAAGTGCGGGACGAGCTGAGCGGCGTCGACGACCACCAACGCACCGCGATCTCTCGCAATGGCCGCGATCTCGCCAACCGGCGGCATCGTGCCGAGCACGTTCGACATACCCGTGATCGCAACGACTTTCACCGTGTCGTCGAGCAGGTCTGCGAAGGCGTCGAGATCCAGCCGGTAGTCGGCTGTGAACGGTGTGTAGGCGAGGCGGGCACCCGTGTAGCGGGCGACCATCTGCCATGGCACGATGTTGGCGTGGTGCTCCATCAGCGTCAGCAAGATCGTGTCGCCCGACTTGAGATGGTTGAGTCCCCACCCATAGGCAATGGTGTTCAGCCCTGATGTGGTGCCGTGCACGAACGCCACCTGGGTCGGCGATGTTCCGATGAACCTGGCGACGGTGCTCCGTGCCGATTCGTAGGCTGCCGTCGATTCTTCGGAGAGGGTGTAGGCGCCTCGGTAGACGTTGCCGTACCGAGACCGGTATAGGTCGTCCATTGCGTCGAGCACTTGCGTAGGTTTCTGACTGGACGCAGCGGAGTCGAGGAACACGAGCGGCTTGTCGTGGATCGTCCTCGACAGGATCGGGAAATCCGTTCGGAGGTGTGACAGATCCGTCTTCACACGTGAGCCCTGAACCCTTCGTACCCTTCCTTCTCCAACCTCTGTGCCAGCTCCGGCCCACCCGATTCCACAACGTGCCCATCGAAGAACACGTGTACGAAGTGCGGCGTGATGTAGTCCAGCAGGCGCTGGTAGTGGGTGATGATCAAGAACCCTCGCTCCGGTGTCGCGAGACGCTTGGCGCCCTCCGCCACGATCTTCAAAGCGTCGATGTCGAGCCCCGAGTCCGTCTCGTCCATGATCGCCAGCTCAGGCTGAAGCAGCGTCATCTGGAGCAGCTCGTTGCGCTTGCGCTCACCACCGGAGAACCCCTCGTTCAGGTAGCGGTCGGCGAACGAAGCTTCCATGCCGATCTCCCGCATCGCGTCGGTGACCTTGAGGCGCATCTCGAGGACGGTGAGATCGACTCCCAGCCGGTTCGACAGGGCAGTTCGAAGGAAGTTGACGAGTGTCACCCCTGGGATGTCCTCGGGGTACTGGAACGCGAGGAACATGCCCAGCAGCGCACGTCGGTCGGGGGCCATGCCGACGACATCCTCACCTTTGAGCAGGATCTCTCCGTTGGTCACCCGATAGGTGGGATTGCCCATGAGCACGTTGGCGAGCGTCGACTTCCCGGAGCCGTTCGGACCCATGAGGGCGTGGATCTCGCCACGATTCACGACGAGGTCGACACCTTTCAGGATCTCGGCACCGTCGACAGACGCGTGCAGGTTTCTGATCTCGAGAAGGGGTTGCTCGGACATGGCACGTAGCCTACTTAGCCCTACACCCGTAGTGGGAATGCGGGCCTTGTCGCGGCCGATCGCCCGACCCGGCCGGCTCAGCCGGCAGTTGCCCCTTCGTTCAGTTGTGCGTCGACGGTCGACTCGATCGACATCTGGAGGTCGGTCGAACCGTTTCCCTCAGACGAAGAGATGCCCATGTGCATCGACATCGGTATCGAGTACGCCTGATGGACCTTGCGAACGATGCCCGCCTCCTGGTCGAACCAGTAGGTACCCGAGCCACTCGACTCGCCGACCGAAACCACGAACTCGATCGTCGGGATCGGCTCTGTCGTGGACGTGTCTTGTCCCATTGACGCGAACCCCTCGATCAGTGCCTGGAACAGCTGGCCGAGGTCGATGTCCGCGCCGGACGACGTGGCGGTGAAGTCGATCACCACTACGTCGTGCCCGTCGACCGTGTCGGTGCCCGTCACGGTGTAGGTGACCGACGTGACAACGGTCTGGTCGGTGTCTGGGATGTCCTGTGACTGCTCCCCGGTCCAAGAATCGCCGATGGTGAGTGCATGGTCAGGGAACTCGGGGCCGAACGGCTGATCGAGTCCACCCGAGGTCAGGCCACCGAACAGGGCGAAAGGATCACCGAAGAACTGTGCATCCGACGGTACGGTCGTGCCGTCGACAGACACCGGTCGGCCGTACTTGTCGAGCACGATCGTCGTGTCTGGTACCTCGACCAGGTCAGGGACCGTTCCCGATTGGACATCGGAGTCGGTGACGGGCTCGCCGTCGACCGTGCCTTCGACGTTCACATCGTCGAAGGTTCCCGAGATGTGCATCGTTGTCGTGTCGGCCTCCGGCCCGTCCGAGAGGTCGTAGTGGACCGTCCCGTCGATGCTGGTGTTGACGTCGACGTCGCCGGGCGCGTCGGTGCCACCGAACATGCCCGGATCGCCCTCGACGGTCGTGGTCATCGTGAGATGTTGGGCGAGTGAGATGTCGTACGTGTAGGAGTCGCCTGCGGCGTACGAGTAGGCGAGTACGGCCGCCGGCACCGGGGGTTGGGTGGTTGTCGTTGTCGCCGGTTCGTTCCCGGCGGTCGTTGTGGTCGCCGCCCCGCTCGAGCACCCGGTGAGGGCGAGCGCGAAGGCTGCAATGAGGATTCGTGTGCGCATCTGTGTCCCTTCCACTCCTGAAGGGTATCGGAGAAACGAAGCAAGAGGTTGAGGGTCTGTGCGCTACCCGGTAAGGGCCTCCACGGCCTCATCGAGGTTCGAGAGGTCGGTGAGATCGAAGTGCTGGAGGTAGTACTTCGACACTCCGACCGACTCGAGCGCGGCGATCGTGTCTCTGACACGACTCGGCGGACCGATTGGAATCCCGTGATCCGCCCAGCGTTGCTCGAACTCGTCCGGGTCGCGATCTCTGGCGGCAGCCATCTTCACGAGGCGGTCTCGGTAGCTTCGCTCGTCTCGACCGGTCAGCACGGGCCCCATGACGCTCACGGCGATCGAGTTCGGATCCCTGCCGGCATCCTGCGCGGCCGACCGGAGCCGCTCGACTTTCGGGGCGATCTCGTCCGGTCGTCCGACGAAGGGGTTGTACTCGTCGGCGTGTGTGCCTGCGAGCGCCGGCGTCTTGTGTGGCCCAGAACCGCCGACGATCAGCCTGAGATCGGTCGGCCTGGGATGAACCTCGGCGTCGAGTGAGTAGTAGTCGCCGGCCATGGGGCCCTTGGCACGGCCGATGGCGTGCTCGACATAGCGCAGTGCTTCTTCGAGCCGATCGAACCGCTCTCTCCACGGCGGGAACGGCAACCCGAACGCCTGATGCTCGAGTTCCATCCATCCGGTCCCGATCCCGAGATCGAAGCGCCCCCCGGACATCTGGTCGATGGTCACGGCGTTCTTCGCGATGACCGCCGGATGACGGAATGTGATCGGTGACACGAGCACCGCCAGGCGGATCCTCGTCGTTTCCCTCGCAAGGCCTCCGAGGGTGGCGAACGCGTCGGTGGCATCCGGGTGGGGTTCGCGGTCGAAGTAGTAATGGTCGGATCGGGCGAAGGACACGAGCCCGACATGCTCTGCCCATCGCGCCGCGGCGAGGAGCTGGTCGTATGTGCCACCCATCTGGGGTTCCGTCATCAGCGCGAAGTCCATGGAGGCGATCGTAGCCAGCATCGGCTGTGACAGATGCCGGCGGTAGCATGACGCCATGAGGAGCGCGCCTCGATGACGAAGGTTCGGTGTGGACGGTGCCAAACACAGTTCGCCGTTCAGGGACCGGGCCGGTACCCCTGTCCTCAGTGCGGGGTGGTCAACGAAGTTCAGGCGGCGGTCGACGTGTCTCGAAGGGCGCCTGCGCCCCGGGCCACGTCTCCGCGGCGAACCTGCTCTGATTGTGGGTTCTCGTTCATCGTCGGTGACATCGAAGTTGCCGCGTGTCCCAACTGCGGCGCACAGGTCCCGTCCGGAGGTGGCATGTGAAGGATCAGTGGGAGCGGGAGTACGCCGAAGGAGCGAAGCGGCGGGACCGCTTCCAGACGATCTCATTCGAGGATGTCCCCGCCCTCGGAGTTCCCGAGGACGGCGATCCCGATCCGAACGTCGGCTATCCCGGTCAGTACCCGTACACGAGAGGCATCCACGCCACCGGGTATAGGGGCAGGTTGTGGACAACCCGCCAGTTCGCCGGTTTCGCCGGCGTGAAGGAGACCAACGAACGCTTCCGATCGCTCCTCGAGAAGGGACAGGATGGGCTGTCCGTCGCATTCGACATGCCGACGCTCATGGGCATCGACTCGGATGACCCAAGATCGCTTGGCGAAGTCGGAAAGTGCGGCGTGGCCGTCGACTCGGCGGACGACATGGCGAAGCTGTTCGAGGGGATCCCGCTCGGGCGCGTGTCCGTATCGATGACGATCAATGGGCCCGCCGAAGTGATCTTCGCGTTCCTGCTGGTTGCCGCAGAGGAACAAGGGGTCGATTGGTGCAACGTGCGCGGCACCCTTCAAAACGACATCCTCAAAGAGTACATCGCGCAGAAGGAGTGGATCTTCCCTCCGGTCCCGCACATGCGGATCATCGTGGACATGATCGACTTCTGCACGCGGGAGGTGCCCCAGTGGAACACCATCTCGATCTCCGGGTACCACATCCGTGAGGCGGGTGCGACCGCCGCTCAGGAACTCGCCTTCACTCTCGGGGATGGCTTCGCCTACGTAGAAGCCTGCCTGCGTCGAGGGCTCGAGATCGCCGACTTCGCTCCCCGACTCTCGTTCTTCTTCGACGCGCACCTGGACTTCTTCGAGGAGATCGCCAAGTTCAGGGCTGCCCGCCGTATCTGGGCCCGGTGGATGCGCGACGTGTACGGCGTGACCGACGAACCCTCGCTGAAGTTGCGGTTCCACACCCAGACCGCCGGCGTCTCACTGACCGCACAGCAGCCCGAGAACAACATCGTTCGTACCGCCATCGAAGCGCTCGCCGCGGTGCTGGGCGGGACCCAGAGCCTGCACGCGAACGCTCTCGACGAGGTGTACGCATTGCCGACCGAGAAGGCCGCCGAGATCGCCCTGCGGACCCAGCAGGTCATCGCCGAGGAGACGGGCGTCGCCAATACGGTCGACCCGCTCGGAGGATCGTGGTTCGTCGAGGCTCTGACCGACAAGGTCGAGGCACGGGCCGAAGAGATCCTCCAGAAGGTGCGCGCCATGGGTAGCGGGTCCATGCTCGACGGGACCCTGCGGGGTATCGAGGAGAACTACTTCCAGGGAGCGGTCGCCGACTCCGCCTATGAGTTCGAGAAGGCGGTCGGGACGGGCGAACGGTCGATCGTGGGTGTCAACGTCTACGTCGACGACGAGGAGACCCGGATCGAGACGCTCGTGATTCCCCAGCAGGTGGAGATGGACCAGCGTCTTGCCGTCGAGAGTGTTCGCGGAGCCCGCGACCCGCAGGCAGTCGACTCGGTGTTGAAGGCGCTCGAGGAGGGCGCTCAGGGTGACGCCAATCTCATGGAGCTGATGGTCGACGCTGCCAGAGTCCGGGCGACCGAAGGGGAGATCATCGCCACGCTGAAGCGAGTGTTTGGGCCATACCATGAATCGGTTCGCATCTGATCTACGGCACGCCGTTGTGCGGGCGGTCATCGCAGGGTGGTTCGCGGTCGCACCGTCGACCGTTCCCGCGTGGCGGCTGTCCGTGTCACCACCTCCGGCGAGCGTCCTGCTGGTCGGCGAACCTGTACGCTGGTTCTCGAGAGGAGGTTCGGATGGCACGTGTTGATGAGCCCGAGTCAGTACCCGAGCCGGAGGCGGAGGACTTCCGGGATGCACTCGTCGATGCGTTCAACGCGCGTGATCTCGACGGCATCGCTGAACTCCTGAGCGAGAGCGTGACGTCGGACGTGTTCGAAGGTGTCGGTGTCGAGGCAGCACTCGAAGGTCTCAGCGATTTCTGGATGCGCTACCCGAGCCTCGTCGCGTCCCGCGGTGACTGTGAGAACGACTGCGTGGTCGCCCTGTGGCTGCCCGATGAGGAGGGCGTGTTTCGCTCGATGGGGTTCCTCGAGCTGACCATCGAGGATGACCAGATCGAGCACGTGAGCTACATCGACGATGACGACGCGGACTTCCACGCAGAACCGCCGGACGAGGAGGAACTCGCCGAGTGGCTCGACTGGGCCGAATGGGACCGTGGCGAGGAGGCCGTGGCGGAGGGGCCGTTCGGCTGATGGGCAGGCTCAGACGGTTCCAACAGAGCCGCTATGTCGGGACTCGTGACACGATGCGGTTCTACGACTGCGATGACGAGGAGCAGCTCGAAGCGCTCGAGGTTCGTGTCGAGACCGATGACCTCCTCGACCGGAAGCTGCTGTCATCGTTCGCACCGGACGAGCCGTCGGAGGCCCGCAACCGGGGGTTCCGGGCAGTCACGTGAACGTTCCAACCAGGAGTTCCGTCACGCGATCGTGACGGAAGACGAAGAAGTGGTCGCTGCCTGCCAGCACCTCCACGGTTGCCCCGATCTGTTCGCCATACGCGCGTGTCGCAGCAACGGTCGCGAACTGGTCCCGATCGCCGATGATCAGTGTCCTGCGTCCTCGAGCGAGTGTGTGAGGGGGCGAGTACATTCCCAGTGGCAACGCGATTCCTGCGTACGGTGACGTATCCCCGGTGCGAGCCTGCCAGCGCAGCGACGTGAGCGCACCGAACGACCAACCGGCGAGTGAGAGTGTCAGGTCGGGATGCCCGTCTCGTGCGGCGGTGACCGCCGCGTCCACGTCCTTGATCTCTTCGGTGCCGCCGCCCCACGCGCCCGTCGACGCACCGACGCCTCGGAAGTTGAAACGCAGCACGGCGAGTCCTGCATCGACCAGCCCACGGGTGACACGGTGCATCAGCGGCGCGTGCATCGTGCCTCCGTACTGAGGGTGCGGGTGGCAGAAAACCACCACACCCCGTGCATGCGCGGGTTGGTCCCACCGGGCGTCGAGGACGGCTCCATCCGACGTGGCGAGCGTCGCGTTCGAGGAGGGCAGTCTGACCATCGGCACGACAGTAGTGGTGGGCGGGGAGTCGGGATCCGCCGAGGTCCGTCAAGGATCCCGGGCCACTATCCTCGGGACTCTCACACGGAGGAGCTCTTTGTACGACGTCGTGATCATTGGTGCCGGTCCGGGTGGGTATGCGGCGGCCCTCTACGCCCACAACTTCGGCCTGAGCGTCGCGCTCATCGAGAAGGATCAGCAGGTCGGCGGCACGTGTCTCAACAGGGGGTGCATCCCCGCCAAGCACTGGCTTCACATCGCCGAGGTGTACTCGACGGTCAAGGATGCCGCGACGTTCGGCGTGATGGCAGGCGAGCCGTCGATCGACTGGGGCGTTGCGCTCGCTCGCAAGAACGACATCGTCGGCGGACTCACCAAGGGCCTGGCTGGTTTGCTCAGGTCGCGGGGGGTGGAACTCGTGTCCGGATTCGGACGCCTCGCCGGACCCGGGGAGGTGCACGTCGCCGGGCCGGAGGGCGAACAGGTCCTCGAAGGGCGCTCGGTCATCGTTGCCACCGGCTCGGCACCGAGGTCGATCCCCGGCTACGAGATCGACGGCACGCACATCGTCACCTCCGACGAGGCGCTCGACTGGACGGGACGCCCGCAGCGGGTGGCGATTATCGGTGCCGGTGCGATCGGCTGTGAGTTCGCGTCGATGCTCGTCGACGTCGGCAGCGAGGTGCACCTGTTCGAGATGATGGACCAGATCGTTCCGGATGCCGACGCGGATGCCGCTGCCGAACTGGCCAAGAACCTGAAACGGCACGGGGTGAAGATCCGCACGTCGATCCAGGTCGGAGCGCCGCAGATTGGCGAGACGGGCGTCGTCGTGCCGTTCGGCGACGACTCGGTGGAAGTCGATGTCGTGCTCGTCGCCGTCGGCCGCAGGCCGCTCACCGAAGGGGTCGGTCTGGAGACCACCAAGGCGGTCGTCGACCGTGGGTACGTCGAGGTGGATCGGGCAACCATGCAGACCACCGAACCGGGCGTGTACGCCATCGGGGACATCGTTGCGGGCACCCCGCAGCTCGCACACGTCGGGTTCGCCGAAGGGATTGCGGCCATTACCTACATCGCCACCGGCGAGACCCAACCGGTCGACTACCGGGCGATCCCGCTCGTCGTGTACACGCACCCGGAGATGGCCGAGGTCGGCTACTCGGAGGCCAAGGCGAAGGAGCTGGGCTACGACGTGGAAGTCGCAACTCACGGCTTCACCGCCGTTGGGCGAGCCAAGATCATCGGGCAGAACCGGGGAATCGTGAAGATCGTCTCGGAGAAGAACGGCCCAATCCTCGGCGCGTCGATCGTCGGTCCGCAGGCCGGTGAGATGATCCATGAGATGATGTACGCAGTGGGGTGGGAGGCGTTGCCGTCCGAGGCGGCGGCGTTCATTCACGCCCACCCGACGCTTTCCGAAGCGGTGGGAGAGACGCTGCTCACCGCTAGCGGGCGGAGCCTGCATTGAAGCTGCAGCGATAGGGAGGAGCGAGGATGGCCACCACTGTCAACATGCCGCAGCTCGGCGAAACGGTCACCGAGGGAACAGTCCTCTCCTGGCCGAAGAAGGTCGGGGATACGATCCGAGAGGACGAGGTACTCGTCGAAGTATCCACCGACAAGGTCGACACGGAGATCCCTTCGCCCGTGGCAGGGACGATCCTCGACATCCTCGTTCCCGAAGGTGAGACCGTGAAAGTCGGGACACCGATGGTGGTGATCGGCGAAGCCGGCGAGGCGCCCGAACGGCAGCCTGTCGAGGCTGCCACACCTCCTCCGTCGCCAACGCCCGAACCGGCGCCGACGCCCGAGCCGGTCGTGTCTTCATCGCCCGCGCCGCCCGTTTCCCAGTCGGCGCCCACGCCCGAACCGACGCCGACGCCCGAACCGGTCGTGTCTGAGCCGACTCCTGCCGCTCCTGAAGAGGCGCCGGTCGTGTCTTCACCGACCGCGCCGCCCGTTTCCGAGCCGGCCCCCACGCCCGAATTCATCGCCTCGGCTGCAGAAGCCGTTCTTCCGGACGAGCGCCGCTTCCTGTCGCCGGTGGTGCGCAAGCTGGCCCGTGAGAACGACCTGGACCTCTCCGTCATCGAGGGGACCGGTCGTGGAGGACGCGTCACCCGCAACGACGTGCTCGCTTATCTGGAACACCACCCCGCGTCGGAGCGTGCTCCTGCGCCGGTGGCGCCTCCCGCACCGGCCCCGGCTCCTGCCTTGCCGGCAACAGCTCCTGCGGCGACCGAGCAGGGAGCACCCGGCGAGATCCCGCTGCTTCCAGGCGACGAAGTACGCGACTTGACCAGGCTGCGCGCTCGGATCGGCGAGAACATGACCATCGCCAAGCGCACGGCAGCGCATGTGTGGACGTCCGTCGAGGTCGACTTCGAAGCCGTCGAGCGAGTGCGGCAGCGCCAGCGGGCGTCGTTCAAAGAACGAGAGGGCTTCTCGCTCACCTATCTGCCCTTCATCGCCCGGGCCACAGTCGATGCACTCAAAGAGTTCCCCGTCGTCAACTCGTCGTTCTACCTGCAACAGAAGAAGGCCGTATTCCATTCGGTGGTCAACCTCGGCATCGCCGTCAACGTCGTCGACAAGGGGCTCATCGTCACCTCCATGAAGGATGCAGACGGGCTCCGGCTCGTCGGGCTCGCCCGACGTATCAGGGAACTCTCGGAAAAAGCTCGGGGTGGGACCCTCGATCCCGATGACGTCACCGGGTTCACGTTCACCATCACCAACCCTGGCCCATACGGCTCGTTCATGTCGGCGCCGATCCTGCCGTTGCCCAACGTCGGGATCCTGTCCACCGACACGATCGTGAAACGCCCGACGGTCGTCACTACGGCCGACGGGCAGGACATGATCGCGATCCACCCGATCGGCTACCTCGGACTCACATGGGACCATCGGGCATTCGACGGGGTGACCGCCGTCGAGTTCCTGATCAGAATCAAGGAGAACCTCGAGCAGTGGGATTGGCGACAGGAACTGGCTTAGGCTCGCTGCGCTCGCGTTTCCTCCCCTCGCGAGGCCGAAGGCCGAGTGTTGGGGGAGGTGTACTCGGCCGGAGGCCGAGTACAGAGGGGGCGGTTCCCAGCAACGGAGATCGCGCACGACCCCCCTACCCCAGCGGCTTCACCGCTGCGGTACTTTCCCCCCAACGCCCAACGCTGGGGGGACCAACGACGAGGTACGCCCGAAGGACTCTTTCATGCTGAGAACACGATGGCTCGGTCGGCTTTCATATGCGGAGGCATGGGACCTCCAAAAGGCCCTCCATGAGGGCCGCACAGAGGGCCGCACCCTCGACGACTATCTGATCCTCCTCGAGCATCCACATGTCTACACGATCGGCAGGCACGGAAACCGATCCAACATGCTCATCACCGACGAGCGCCTCGCCCAACTCAACGCTGAAGTCTTCGACGTCGATCGCGGTGGCGACATCACCTACCACGGTCCCGGCCAACTCGTCGGCTACCCGATCATCCGACTCGCCGATCCCAAGCGGGTGTCGGAGTACGTGCACACGCTCGAAGCCGCGCTGATCGCCACGCTGGCCGACTTCGGCATCGAGTCATGGACCGAACATGAGCCGACCGGGGTCTGGACTGACGCCGGCAAGGTGGCCGCCATCGGTATCAGAGTCGCCGACGGGGTGACGATGCATGGTTTCGCGTTGAACGTTTCGACCGACATGGCGTACTTCGGCCACATCAACCCGTGCGGCATCATCGACCGTTCCGTCGCCTCCATGCAGGAACTCCTTGGTCGCGATGTCTCGATCGAGGAGGTCGTGGAACGGTTCGTTCCCCGGTTCATCGAGGCATTCGGCTACGAGGAGACCGAGACGCAGCTCGGTGCGTTCACCAGAGGGCAGGGCAAGCCCAGGGCGTTCGAGGTTGACAGGCTGCTCGCCGATGGCACGTTCTCACCCGACCGACACGACACGATCCCCGTCACGTTGAAAGGGGGTCGGTTGCCGGGTGAACCGGAGCGACCCGACTGGATGCGCGTCAAGGCGCACATGGGTCCCGAGTACGCCGGTCTCAAGTCGATGATGCGGGGTCTTCGACTCAACACGGTCTGCGAAGACGCAGGATGTCCGAACATCTACGAGTGCTGGGCGTCGGGGACGTCGACGCTGATGATCCTCGGCAACCTGTGTACGAGGGCCTGCTCGTTCTGCGACGTTGCGACCGGCAAACCCACAGAACTCGATCTGGAGGAACCGGAACGGGCAGCCGAGGCGATCGAACGGATGGGGCTGCGGCACGCGGTCATCACCTCGGTCAACCGGGATGACCTCGATGACGGTGGCTCGAAGGTGTTCGCCATGACTATCGACGCGGTCCACCGGCGGGTACCCGACTGTGACGTCGAGGTGCTGATTCCCGACTTCAAGGGTTCGAGACGCGATCTCGAGACGGTGATGGACGCCCTGCCGGAGGTCCTCAATCACAACACCGAGACCGTGCTTCGCCTCCAACGCGACGTGAGGACGGCTGCCAACTACGGGCGGTCGCTCGCCCTGCTGGCGAGGGCGAAGTGGCTCAACCCATCCGGGACGGTCAAGTCGGGTCTGATCGTCGGGATGGGGGAGACGAGAGAAGAGGTGCTCGGCGCCTTGGCTGACCTTCGCGCGGTTGGCGTCGACATCGTCACGATCGGCCAGTACCTGCGACCGACCGCCAAACATCGTCCGATCCACCGGTATGTACATCCCGACGAGTTCGCCGAGTACAAGACCGACGGGGAGTCGCTCGGCCTCGCCCATGTCGAGTCCGGGCCGCTGGTGCGTTCGAGCTATCACGCCAGGCAAGCGACGGAGGCGGCGAGAGCAGCGGTGCCCGTGTCGTGAACTACCACCCGAGGATCGAGGCGGCGCGGGGGCTGATGGCCCGTAGAGGGATCGACGCGATGTTGCTGTCGGTCGGGTCGGATCTTCCCTACTTCACCGGGTATGTGGCCATGCCGTTGGAGCGTCTCACGATGCTCGTTCTGCCCGTGGCCGAACCGGCCGTACTCATCGTTCCCGAGCTGGAGGCGCCGCGGGTGGTCGAGATCCCCGGCCTGTTCGACATGCACCCATGGGGAGAAACGGAACAGCCCATGTCGATCGTCGCCGGCTTGTTGAACGGCGCGTACAAGATCGCGATCGGTGACCAGACGTGGTCGACGTTCCTGTTGCAGCTTCAGGAGCGGTTGCCGTCGGTGATGTTCGTACCGGGGTCGCTGTTGACCGCAGAGCTGAGGATGCGAAAGGATCCCGACGAAGTCGCGATGCTGCGGCGGGCAGGGGCCGCAGCGGACAGGGTCGCCGGCCGTTTGGCCGGTATCAGATTCGCCGGCAGAACGGAGCGGGAACTGTCGCGGGTGATCTCCGAGATGCTGATCGAAGAGGGACACGAGACCGTCGGCTTCGCGATCGTCGGCTCCGGGCCTAATGGGGCGTCGCCGCACCACGAGGCATCTGATCGTGTCATCGAGGTCGGTGACGCCGTTGTATGCGACTTCGGCGGGTCGCTCGGAGGGTATTGGTCCGACACGACCCGCATGTTCGTCGTCGATCACCCGCCGGAGGGATTCGAGGAGCCGTTCCGAGTGTTGCGGCTCGCCCAGGCAGCTGCTGTGGACGCGGTTCGGCCGGGCGCGACCGCCGCTTCGATCGACGCAGTTGCTCGTGGTGCGATCGTCGAAGCCGGGTATGGCGAGTACTTCATTCACAGAACGGGTCACGGGATCGGCACGGACGTGCACGAGCACCCCTACATCGTCGAAGGCAACGAGACGGTGCTCGAAGCGGGCATGACATTCTCGA
>Ga0307444_1000134_pt1 | contig 38259 bp, 33 predicted proteins | sample SalMarSW160340MG_FD_202145 | JGI IMG/M metagenome (GOLD analysis project Ga0307444, IMG submission 202145) | Salt marsh sediment microbial communities from the Plum Island Ecosystem LTER, Massachusetts, United States - SW1603-40 | ecosystem: Environmental > Aquatic > Marine > Intertidal zone >...
AGAACCCATTTCTACATTAAACCAGTCGCATTTTTCATGATTAGCACCTACGCAACAAGTCATATAACTTAAAGCTTGTCCAGCAAAAGCCCGAGGATCATGCATAGGAATTTCTAATCCCTTAACATGAGCCGCTAATTCTGGATCCACTTCAAATTCCTTTGCCATCGTTCGCACACCTTCAGCTAGAATATTCCCGATACTTTCTCTTTTTGAAATCATTTCAATTAAATCCAGAACGAATTTCCCATTTCCCCATCGAAACTCTTCAATGTTAATATTTTTAATATTTTGTTTTATTTTATCAATACCTAGGTTATTTTCCACTAAATATATTAAGAAAGCAATACTTACACCACAAGATATAGTATCTAATCCAAAAACATTGCATAAATGATGAGCTAAGATTACGCTTTTAGATTCAAATACCCCACATAAAGGGCCAAATACAGCAACAGACTCATATTCTGGTCCATCTACTCTAATTTCTTTACCGTTATCTTCCATAATAGTTTGTTTTCCACATTTTATCGTGCAACCAGCACATCCATAATCTAATACAGGGAATTCCTCTCTTAATGTTTTTCCTGTTAATTTTTCAGCTAAAAATTCTGTTTCTGTAAAATAATATCCTGGAGTATCACCAAGAGCCATTCCTATATCAAGATAACCATTTGTCCCATATAAAGTAAACAAAAAGGATCCTAAACTTCCGAGAGCATCTTCTTTTGCTTCTTCTTCAGCTATTTTAATCAATTCTTTACCGATATTGCTATCAGCTATTTGAACTCTACCACTTCCGATAACTGCTAAAGCTTTTACATTTTTTGAAGCCATAATTGAGCCTAATCCGCATCTTCCAATCGCCCTTCCTTCATCATTTATCATTCCAGCGTATTTTACTAAATTCTCTGCAGCTAATCCAATTGTTACTACTCTTACTCGATCTTCTTTTAACTCTTCCTTTATAAGTGATTGTGTCTCATAAGTATCTTTCCCCCAATATTTACTAGCATCTTTAAATTCAATAGTTTTATCATGAATATATAAATATATTGGCGTATTAGATTTGCCTGTAATAACAATTGCATCAAAACCACTATTGCGTAGGGATATACAGAAATAGCCCCCAGAGGAACTTTCACCCCATATTTTTGTGAGTGGGGATATTGCGGTTACAGTATATCTTCCACTATTCGGTCTAATCGTTCCAGTAACAGGTCCCGTGGCAAAAATTAAAGGATTAATCTCATTGAATGGATTTTCTTTTAAAGTTTTATAATCTGATTCCGATAGTAAATCATATGTTAATTTTGCGCTTAATCCAGTTCCCCCTAAGTATTCTCTTGCGATTTGGGGATTCAAATCTTTTATTTCCCAACTCTTATTACTTAAATCGACAAATGCAATTTTTCCATTATAACCAATTAAATTTTCACTCATTTACTTCCCTCTTTTTTAGTAATTAAAAATCTATATCTTTTCCATCCCAAGCATACTCAAAAATCTTTTTATAAAGATTTACAGTCATAGGTCGGTAGGAGAGAAGACTTACAGCATCATCATCAGCATATTCTGCTAATAAATCAATCTTATTTATATAATCATCTTTCTTAATTGTAGGCTCATTCAAATCTTTTACACATGTTGGAGCATCTAAAGAATGGATGAAGTGTTTAAGTGCATCTAAAAATTCTTTAAGTAATATATCCCTATCTTTATTTCCAACTTCTATACCAAAAAGATGACATAGATCTTTCCATCTATCAGTAACTTTTGCTTGAAATCCTATCGAATATGGTAAAAGCATACCTACAGCAAGACCATGATGAACATTGAATATTTTTCCAAAACTATGACCTAATGAATGGTCTATCCCTGGTAGACTATTTCCAAATCCAAGTCCTGCTAATGATGCGGCCATTTGCATATGACTTCGTGCTTCTATATCTCCTTTTCCATATCTATAAGCTCGCGGAAGATATTTTACAATTTCTTTTATTGCAGTTATATTAAGAGCATCAATAAGTGGGGTTCCCCAATTTGAAACATAACTTCCAACAGCATGAGCAAGTGCATCCAATCCAGTTCCTTTTGTTAGAAATGGAGGCATATCTTCTACAAAATCAGTGTCTAAAATAGCGATATCTGGGACTAATTCAGGCCATGTTATTTCGAATTTTTTATAAGGTGTTCTATTAGTATCTGTTAACACAGCAGCATTAGTAACTTCCGATCCTGTTCCTGAAGTAGTAGGAATCGCTACTAAATATCTAATTTTCTTGCGTAATCCTAAAGGGCTACCGAGTGGTAAAAGCATATACAAATTAGTTTCAGGTTTTTCATATTTAAACATAATTATTTTAGCAGCATCCATAACACTCCCTCCTCCGATCGCAATTATAGCTGTAGGGTTATATTCTTCGCAAATTTTGACACCCTCTTCAATCGTTTTTAAAGGAACTTCAGGTTCCACACCAGAATAAATTCTATAATCTACTTCACAAAAATCAAGACTTTCACTGACTTTGGATGCGAATTTTTTGGTAAAAGAGTCAGTTATGATTAGAGCTTTTCTATTTTCCTTATCAAGAACAGCTTTTAGTACTTCTGCCATTGAGGAGACCCCAGTTTTACCAGTATATATTTTTGGTGAACTAAATGAATTTGAGATTCCTCTAATAGCTTTACCACCTAATAATCCCATCATATCCTTAATAAATTGTTGTTCGTACCAAGTAGGTTGTTTTCGACTCATAATAGACTATCTACTCTTTTTAAAGTTTATAATTTAATTCTATAAGATATCTTTTAATACAAATAATTATTCTACTTAGATATTTAATTTTCGCAAATTAGTTAATTAATCGTTAAATCTTGAAAACAGGTTTGGATTCTTCAATTAGAATTAAACTATTTGGGATAAAAGTTATAATTTACAATTGAATTTTATTTAATATACTTTAACTTATTCAAATCTATAGATAAGATAAACTGAAACTCCACTTATATTATTTAAAAATTTAGTGGTAAAGATAAAATGAATATAAGATTAAATATGAATGAAATGTATAAATCACCTCCAAAAGATATAATTAATTCAGTAAAAGAAAGTATTGATCAGATTAATCGATATACTCCTCAAAAAGAAGTGGATCTATTAGTGGAGCATTTATCACAATATGTAAAAGTTCCTCATGAATCAATAATTGTAAGTTCAGGTTCAGATCTCTTAATTAAAGAATTTATCTTTCTTTTTTCAAATAATAGACATATAATAATTGCTGATCCAACCTTTGTTGTGATAAATAACTCAGCTCAAAATACTGACTCTGCTTTATTGAAAATTAAATTAAATGAGCCAAATTACCAGATCTCTATAGAATCTTTAGTTGATGAATTGAAAACTCCCTCTTTAGTTGTATTTGATAATCCAAATAATCCCACTGGAAGTTTAATATTAACTCAAAAAGATATTGAGACCATTTTAGAACATGAAAATGTAATTTTATTAATTGATGAGGCTTATTATGAATTCTCTAAAGTAAGTTATGTTGAATTAATAGATAAATATCCTAATCTAGCGGTTTTAAGAACATTAAGTAAAGCTTTTGGACTAGCGGGATCTGGGATCGGATATCTTATTGCGGGAGATTTAATCCGTAAAAAATTCCAAGGATTAGAGATTATGTTGCCATATCCAAGTGTGATCGCTGGAATAAAAGCTTTAGAGCATAAGGATTATATGGATGATTATATTAAAGAAGTTGAGACTGAAAAAAGAAGACTCATAAAAATTGTATTAGATTTGGGGATAAACGTTTATCCTAGCCATACTAATTTTTTGCTAATGAAAACAGAATTACATAACATATCAGAAAGATTAACAGAACGAGGAATTTTAGTACATGATACATCAAATCAATTAGGATCAAAATATTTCAGAGTAACAATAGGTAGTAGAAAAGAAAATGATTTGTTTTTAAGTGCACTTAAAAATATTATCATTAATGGCAAAGTTTGAATAAAAATTTATTAAATATGACAATAAAATCATTATTAGTATAATTTTAAAATTATGAATAGTTAAAAATTGAATTTAAGGTGATTATATGGGTGATAAAATTACTACTATTTCTGTAATTGGAGCAGGTTTTATGGGTCGAGGGATTATTGAGAAATCTGCTTTATATGGATATAATCTAAATATTTTTGATATAAATCCCGAGGGCTTAGATGATTTTATTAATGACGTAAAAAAAAAAACTGACAAAAAAAAAATCAAAATGGATATTAAACTCTTTTCTAGTATTTCTGAAGCAGTGAAAAATACACACCTAATTATTGAAGCAATCCCTGAGAAACTCGAATTAAAGAGAAAGATTTTTTCAGAGATAGATAAATCAGCTCCTCCAAATGCTATTATTACTACTAACAGTTCTTCCATTCCAATTTCAAAACTTGAAGATGTTGTTGAGCGGAAAGATAAAGTAATGAACCTTCACTTTTACAATCTATTTACAATGCCTATGGCGGATATCATGCGAGGGACTCATACTAGCGAGGAAACATTTCAGAAAGTGAAGAATTGGGTGGAGAGTATCGAGATTACACCTCTTGAGGTTAAAAAAGAATGTTATGGTTTTGTTTTTAATAGAATATGGAGAGCAATTAAAAAGGATTGTCTAAAGATTTGGGCAGGAGGGTATGCTGATATTGAAACGGTGGATAAAGCTTGGAATATCTTTTGTCAATACTTTATTAAAAATCAATATGGCCCTTTCAAATTTATGGACCAAATTGGATTGGATGTAATTTACGATATAGAAATGTCTTATTTCAAGAATAGTGGTCTTTCCGATGATAAACCACCAGAAGCTCTTAAGAAAATGGTTGATAGGGGTGAATTAGGGTTTAAAACTGGAAAAGGTTTCTATAATTATAAGACCAAATAATTTTTTTTCTAGTTTTAATTTAAAAAACTAATTCTTATAATCTTAATTATTATTTAATAATAAAGATGTCAGAAAAAAGAAAACAAGAAATTCAGCGCATTAAAGAATTAGAAAGCATCAATTTAGCGAGAGAAGATATTAGAGATCTTGTTATAGAAACAAAAAAACAAGTTGAAAAGGATAATGATTCCTTAGCAGAACAAATCAATGATGAGCTAAATAAAAAAGGTATTAAATCTATAGATATTGTTGGAGCAATAGGATCAGGAAAGACTGCACTTTTAGAAAAAATTGCTGAAAAATTATCAAAAAAATACCGGATCTTAGTTATATGTGGTGATATTACTACTAGAGTTGATGCTGATAGGATTGAGAAGCATAATGTAGAGACCATTCAAATAAATACGGGGCGAGAATGTGCTCTAAACGCTTATCATATTTATCAGATCATTAAGAATAAAGATTTAAATAATTATGACTTAATTTTTGTAGAAAATGTTGGCAATCTTATATGTCCTTCTGATTTTAAATTAGGAACTGATAAGAGAATCACTATTGTCTCGATTACTGAAGGCGAATGGGTTATAGAAAAACATCCAATGCTATTTAAAATGTCTGATGTTGCTGTAATTAATAAGACTGATCTTCTAGAGAGATTAGGGACTAATATTGATAAAATGGCAAATGATGCTAAGAATTTCAACCCAAAAATAAAAGTAATAATGACAAGTGCGAAAGAAGGGAAAAATATTGATAAATTAATTGAAGCTTTAGAGCTTTAAATATATGGTGTCAAAAATGGAAGAAATATTAAAAGAAATTGAAAAAGTTATTAATAATTTAGAATTAAATTCTCAATCTCAAATTAAAGAATTATTGAATAATTTCTTAAAAACTCATCTAAATCGAAGTAAAATTGATAATTTCATAGGTGATTATCCTACATTCATTGAACCCGTCTACCTTGAAGAGAATGTTAAAATTGGAGATGATGTACTTTTAGGACCAAATGTATTTATCGGTAAAAACTCTGAGATAGAAGACTACGTAGAAATTTCAAACTCGATTATCTATAGTGATGCTAAAATTGGTGAAAACATTAAGTTAGACAATTGCATTATTGGAAAGAATTCATTGTTAAATTGTGCCAACATTAATATAGATAATTGTGTTGTAATCGGAGATGTGAAGAATAAAGAAGATCTACATAAAATTATGTTTAAATTTAAATAACCTAATTAACTCATTAAACCAAAAATTTAACTTTTAAGATTTCATTTTGAATGACGATAAATTTTTTGATATAAATTTAAAAAGATGGAATGAGCTTGTAGATATAAATGCTAAATCAAAAATGTATGATTTAGAAGGCTTTTTTTCTGGTCAAACATCCCTATTACCAATAGAACTTGAGGAATTAGGAGATGTTAAAGGTAAATCTTTATTACATCTACAATGTCATTTCGGAATGGATACCCTTTCATGGGCAAGATTAGGAGCTAGAGTTACTGGTGTAGACTTTTCAGATAAAGCAATTTCTTTTGCAAGAGAATTAAGTTATAAGCTAAAAATTCCCGCGAATTTCATCAAATCGAATATTTACGATATTCAGAATGTTTTAGATGAAAAATTTGATATTGTATTTACTTCATATGGTACTATTTGTTGGTTGCCTGATATAGTTGAATGGGCTCAAATTATTAGTTATCATTTAAAATCTGGTGGAATTTTCTATATTATCGATGGCCATCCTTTTGGTTTTATAATTGATGAGAAACAGGAGCCTTTCAAAGTAGGTTTTAATTATTTTTCTGAAGGGAAACCAGTATATTTTGAAGAAGGGGGTGCTTATGCTGATCCTCTAGCTGATTTGAAGAATCAAGCCTCTTTTCAATGGGACCATTCTATAAGTGACATAATAAATTCTTTAATAAACGCAGATTTAGAGATTGAATTTCTTCACGAGTTTCCATATACATTTTTCAACATACACCCAGATATGAAAGAAAGAAATGATGGATATTGGGAGTTTACAAATTTCAAATTCACTGTTCCAATGATGTTTTCAATAAGAGCTCATAAGAAAATTTAAAAATTCTTTTATGAATTTTTAGGCTTTTTTGCTTTAAACAAACCAACTATCCCTGTAATTTCGAATTTATGATTTTTCTCAAGTAAATTTGTGATTGCTTTCTCAAGTTGTAGTTTTACTTCTTGAAAATTAGGATATTTCTCTTTAGGATACATACTCTCAATGTATTTTATCAATGGAGCAAGAGTAGTAATATTTACACGATTGATGTATTCTTCGAAGTTAATTTCTGTGAAATAAGGTTTTAGGACGTCTCTCCCCGTTTCATTTCTGAATTCACTAAATAAGTTTAACTTCTCTTTTGAATATAATCCAAACTCAGAGAGAAAATCTTTTAATTCTCTGATATGATGTTGGCTAACTGTTGAGGAAATAAATCTGCCACTTGGTTTCAACACACGACTTATTTCTATAAGAGCCTTCTCGATGTTTGGAATGTGATATAACATATGACATCCTATAACAACATCAAATTTCTGATTTCCATAAGGAATTTTCTCTGCATCTATAATTTTAAAACTTATTGGGAGATTGAGTAATCTTAAATTTTCCTCAGCTTTAGTCAACATTTTTTGAGAAAAATCTGATAAAACAATTGAACAAGTCGAAGGAACATTTCTATAATTTTCAAGCCATAAATGACCTGTTCCGCATCCTAATTCCAATATTCTTTCGTTTTCTTGAAGTTGAATTTTTGAGAAAATCCACTTCGGTAGAGATTCGGGATTTGATCCATATGACCATAAGTTCATCCGGTTAGTCAAGTTTTCGTGAGAGTTATATTGTAATTTTGCATATTCTTTAACAACAGATCCATCATTTTTCATATGGGATTAAAGAATGTGTTTACCTATTATAAATTTAGTATAGAAAAATAGTTCTGTTGCTATTCTCAATAATTATTAATAAATATAAGTAAAAATGTAAAAAAATTGGATTTTGTTTATTTTTTATACATTTAAGGATGTGTCCACGGTACTGGAAGTGAAATTGTTAAATTAACAAAAATTAGAGCATATAGTGTAGAAAAGCTGATTTTAAACAATAAATCACCATTGGTTGTCAATAATCCTTCTATATAAGCAGTATCGATACTTATAGTAATATTTTGATTAAGAGCTTTTGTGAATGAATGAAACGTGTTTTGATAAGGAATCGGTGAACTGCCTATTTTCGTATACCAAGGAAGATCAACAGCGTTATCAGTTGTCACAGTATGAATTTCAGCATTTAAATTTACATTATAAATCGCATATAAACCCATATTGCTTACATCAAAAGCAAGTGTAATATTTAAGGAATCATCAGCAAAATTTAATGGAGTTCCTCCATCATCATAAGCAGGAGGAGGGAAAGTATCATGAAGATTTATTCTGAGATTTAATCCACTAAATATAATGCTTCCAAAGTACCCAACTATTATGAGACTTGCGAGTATCCCTAGTACTTTGAAAAATTTACTCAATTTAAATTCTTTTTTAACCTTGACTCGATATTCCTTCTTTTTACGTAATTCAATTGCCTCTACTAGGTACTGTAAACCTTTAATTATAAGAGAACCTAAAAATAGCCAAGCTATAATTTTTAAACCTAAAAAAGCTTGAATTAAAGGCGTATTAATATAGTATGTTCCTAAACTCCTTCCAGGGTCAAAACCTCCAAATATATAGAACAGAAAAATTCCAGAATAAACAGTTGCTCCAAATCTAACAAGCCGATTCGCTGATGTATCTTCTGGAAAAGCGTGTCTTAAGATAGAAATAACGATACCAATAATCCCAAAAATAATAATTGAGATACGAAAACTTTCGGAGAATGTCATTATGCTGTAATATTCAAGAAAATAAAACAAAACAAAAGGAACAACCAAGTAAAATATAGCAGCTATAATTCCATGTAAGATCATTTTTGAATATTGAATTTCCATAACTTTTTAACCCGATGTATATTTTTGTTTTAAAATAGATAAGATATTAACCTTAATATCATTAAATCTAATATAAATTTTCACTCTATATGGTTATTTATTAACATTTTTAATTTTTTATCAAAAATGTGAAAGAATAAATTCAATATTCTCCCAACCATACGCAACTTCAATATATTTTATTCCTCCAATCTCAACAGATTGTTCTCCAAGAAATATTCCTTCTAATTTTTCATAGAATCTACGTGAAGGATTTTCTTTTAGTACCCATGTAATCATACTATCAATATTCTTCACTTTAAGATATTTTACCACTAATTTAACTAATATAGTTCCAATTTTTTTATGCTGGAATTCTTCCAGAACGTAGATTGCACATAATTCACTTTTATATCTCTCTGCTTGGAGTATTGCTACTATAGGATTGCATTTTTCTAGAGTTGCTAAAGCAAATCCAACTATCTCATTTTGATCTGTCTCGGCAACGTATATAATTACTCCAGGTGTCGGATTTTCTAATCTTTGTCTCCAATTTTCTTCTTTATCTTCATAAGATAAACTTTGAAGGTAACTTTCTGAAATTATCCCTTGATACGCAGTCTTCCAGGTGTCAACCTTGACTTTTACAATTCCACTTAAATCTGAAATATTAGCCTTTCTAAAGTTTATGGATTTTGGCAGCATTGATATAAAGAATAGAAATTTAAAAATTGATACAGTATATATTCTAAAGAATTTTAAGTTAAACAATATATTTATAATATTCTTAGAATCCTTTAGGTGAAATATTATCTTTGTTAAAATAGTCAAATTACCTCAAATGAAAGTAATTTCTTTCCATTCATTGGGAGAATTTATAGGTGATCCAGAAATTAAAACCATTCAAAAACTGAAAGAATGGATAATGAAAGATAATATCTCTATTGATCCATTGAAACATCAAGTGTTCGGGTTTGATAATCCGGTTCCACGAGTTAATGAGAGAGGAGAGCAATTTGCCTCCAAAGAAAAACCTTATGGTTATGAAGTATGGATAACTATCCCGCATGATTATGAAGTAAAAGGAGATTTAAAAGTGAAAAATGTTGAGACTGGATTATATGCTGTGCTTTCTGTAAAAGGAGCTGAAAATATCGGCTATGGTTGGAAATCCTTGTTCGATTGGATAAATAACAGTGATGAATATGATTTCCATCCAAAATGGAAAGGATTAACAAAATATTATGATAAAGAAATTATTGAACATGGTATAATAGGACTAGAGCACCATATAAATTATCCTGAAAATAAAGTAGATACAATATTCTTAGATATATATGCTCCCATAATAGAAAAGAACTATTAAATATATATAGCCCTCAAAATTTCTTACAATTTTCTAATAAGAAATACACCTTATTTGGGATACAGAATTTCTTGGAATTATCAAGAGGAAAAGATAAAAATTAAATATCTGAATTGTATTTATTTTATTGTATTTAATATAATAATTTTAATACGGCGAATTTAAATGGGAAAGACTTTAACTTCACGATTACCAGATGATATGGCTAAAAAGATAGAAGAAATCGCGGAGATCGAGAAGTTGGATAAATCTAGCGTAATAAGAAGATTATTGGATAAAGGGATCATTCAATGGACAGAAGAATTCGCTTTAAAGCTATATCAAGATGGAGAGGTGTCGTTGGGAAGAGCTGCTGAAATAAGTTCTTTAAGTATTTGGGAATTTTTAGATAAATTAGCAGAAAAGAAAATACCTCTAAATTACGATGCTGATGATTTCATTAATGATGTAAAAACGGTTGATAAATTATTAGATGAAAAATGAAAGACTCAAGTTTTATTTCTAATAGCTCCCCATTGATAGCATTTATGAAAAAAAAAGAGTTAAGTCTACTCAAAATACTCTTTAAAAAAATAGTTATTCCAGAAGCTGTATACAATGAGTTAGTAGAATCTAATAAACAGGAAGATCAAATAAAAGTTTTAAAAGAATCTGTAAAAGATGGTTGGATTATAGTACAAAAACTAAAACAATTTAAAATAACTGATTTACATCTCGGGAAAGGAGAAAAAGAAGCGGTTAACTTATGTTTAGAAATTGAGAATCCTTTTTTATTAATAGATGAAAAGAAAGGTAGTTTAATCGCTAAAGCTTTCAAAATTCAAACTTTAGGAACTTTGGGAATTTTACTACTATCCAAAAAAAAAGGTCTTAAATCTAAAGGAGAATTGTTAGATAACCTTGATATTTTGATTAAAAACAAATTTTATCTTTCAAGTGAAGTAATTACAATGTTTCTTAAAAAAATTGAATCCTGAATCAATTATTAACAAAAATTCAAATCTACTATAGATATGGGAATTCGTGAAACCCATCTTTCACGATAAAATATATATACTAAGATGTTGCCCACATGATATTAGGAAAATATATCTAAGTCGAATTTAATCTATTGTGTGATTATCATCTTCTTTTTATAATGAAATAAGGAAAAAATTAGGTATTTTAAGAAGTAAATAAAATTATTTATTTGTCATTTCTCGATTTATTGATTTTATTAGCAACAGATTTGACACCAACAGTATCCAAGCTGAGAGTGAAAACATAAGTAGCCATTCCCAAAAAGGTGCCCATTGCCACAATGGCAAAAAAGTCCAAAATGCATCAGTATACCAAAGATAAGGTACAGTATAAAAGAAGATAAAAAAGGTTGGAGTCAAGATCCATGTATTTATTGCTAATAATACTCGTGTTGTAATTGTCTGCTTCATTCCAATTTGCTGTTCTAAGATATCTGGAAATATTATAAATTGTGATGCAACTAGAATTCCGCTAACCATAAAAAAGATAAAAGCAAAATCTGCAACAATATCATGCCAGAAATAATTAGGAAAAGGCGGTCCAATAATACTATCTAATTTTTCACCAACATCTTCGGAGATTACTCCAGTCAGAAATAATCCACACATAGCAATTAGCATACAGAGTAAGGTTAAATTACCTAATAATTTTCTTAATTTTTTCGACCTATCCCCTATTAATACTTTTCTCAAGTAGAATGAGACGGGAACCATTAATATAGAGGTTTGCATCATTCCAAAATCAATAATTATAGGCATTGGAGTTAAGTCAAGATTGCCTAAATCGCTAATATAATTGATTAATATATTAAATCCAGCAGGATCGGAAGGAGGACCTGCAGGATCTAATTGCCCAATCAGAATTGCTAGTACTACACTTGAAATCCAAACAATTGTCGCACTGATACATGAAAATTTCACGACTTTAGGATGAGTTAACAATTTATAAAAATTATTTACTTTATCTTTAATTCCCATAATAAATCTTTCACATCCTCATAATTATAAAATAGAGTTCTTTATTTCTACTTTTATGGTACTTATATTTATAAGTATATACTAAACTATAATTTTGACGAGACAAAAAAGTAAACTACCCATAAAATTGACTTTTTGGCATAATTTCTTTACTTTTTTCTATTTTAATCAAAAGTTTCCCCACAGCTTTATGGCTTGTAAGTTGTAGCCATGCTAATAACCACCACCATCTGGGTACGAATACTTCCCTTTTATATTTACGGGAAGCTTTCATTACTGTTTTTGCAACATCTTTTACATCTATAAATTTATATAATATGCCATGTTTTTGATATTTCTCCACCCACTCCTTCATTTCAGCAGTAGATTCCCAAAATTTAGTTTTTACTGGAGCGGGGCAGATTGTTATTACTTGAATATTATGGTTTTGCATTTTATACTCTAACCTAACAGAATTTGCTAAACCTACAATAGCGAATTTACTCATTGAGTAAGCAGCCATATTAGGAATCCCCGTTTTTCCCGCTGAACTCGAAGTAAATATGAGTTGACCTTCTTTTCGATCGGGGAGTTTATTAGTTGGAGCAGGACGTCCAATATATGGTAACGCTGCTTGAAGTACTAACCACATACCATCAACATTTATAGACATAATCTTTCGATATTCTTCAAATGTCCCACCATTAGTTATTGAACAAGTGGTTCCTATACCCGCATTATTATATAAGATATCAATATATTTTTCTTTTTCACCAATCTTCTTAATAACTTCTGCAATTTGAGTTCGATTGGTAATATCAAATTCAAAATTTTCAACATAATCCGCCCCTAAATCTTTAAGTTCCTCCTTCAACTTATCTAGTGGCATATTAGGTAGATCTAGTAAATACATTCTCATTCCTAAGGGAGCAAATTTACGGCACACTGCACTTCCAATATCACCACTAGAGCCCGTAATTACGAATACTTTGCCTTTATACCATTTCTTTTTCATTAAAAAATCACTATTCTCATTAACTTACAATAATAATATTAAAAAATGGGAATTTATGGATTATTCACCTTTTTTAATCTTTCCTTGAAAAGAGGAAAATTGGTTAAAAATCATTCTAGAATCACCTTCAATTTTAGCGAATATATTAACAGGACTCGCAGCAACAGGTTTCTTGCTTGAACTCGCCGGTGTAGGGCCCCAAAAAATACAGAATCCTTGACCACTCATCCAATACCCCACATCTCCAACATCACATTCTTTTTGAGAATTTTCTGCTGGAATTACAACAGGGCAATCACCATATAGTTCTTCACCCCATCTCGATAAATTCACTTCAAATGGAAGAGCATCCCAAATTGCTTGACATGTTTTAGGATTTTTATCAATTAACAATTTTGCTTTTACTTCTCCGATTTTTTCATTTTCAATTATTATATAATTCATGATAAAACCTCATAAATTAGGGTTTTAACAATATATAAGAATCATTAGTATTTAAACAGAATAAAAAAAACATGCAAATAAAACTAAAAAACCAAGTATAATTTTATTAAACTATAGTATTTTAGGTTTAATAAAATAGTAAAAGAGATTCAGAATATGGCACAAAATAACGATGATAAATTACCAGTAAATCCAATTGAAGCTCAAGGCTTATTAATTAAAGCGGTGTATAAAAAGTTTGGAGGAGAAGTATTACCGATTATACAAAGTGTTTGTAGGAAGCAAGGAAAATCATTGGGGCAAAAACTTAAAAAAAAACTTCCAAAGAACAATTTGACTTCTGTCGCTAAAGCATTCTCGAAGAGTTTTGACCAAAACTACGTAAAAGTGATTTCGATCTCGGATGAAAAATTCCAAATTCATGGTACTAAGTGTCCATTCGGTCTTGAAAATACCTCTAGAGAATTATGTGAAGCTGTTATGGCTATTGATCATGAGTATTTTCGTGAAGCGGCTAATGATAAGATCGAACTCAAAATTCTTAAAACTGTTGCAGCAGGAGATCCTTATTGTGATACCGTTTACGAGATAAACAGATAATCATATTTCCATTTAAGTTAAACATTATGATTTTAGAAAAAACAGTTGATTTAATTAAGCAAATTTATAAAATTCACAAGATTGTGCCACCTCAAATTACTAAAGTTGTAATCGGGATAGGTTACACTGGTGTGGAAGTTACAGCTTATGCATATGAGCCATTTTTAGGATTAGCATCAACCTTACAAAGCATTTTAAATACAACCAATTGCAGTAAAATCAGTTTTGCTGGTGAACTTACAAATCAACCAATCAGTAAGCTTTTACATTGGTCTTTTGAACCACCAAGTCTTAAAAAAATCATTGGAATCGCCACTTTAAATGGTGTTTCCCAGCATATATTAAAGATTTTAAATCCTTACAAAAAATTCGAAGAAAAGAACTTATTAAAGCTTGTAAAAATTAATGGAGATACTAAAGTTACATTTATAGGATTAATTAGACCATTAATAAGAGAGATTTATAAAATATCTCCTTCAATTACAGTAATAGAGGATACTCTTTCAATTTCTCCAGAATTCAAGGATGTTAAGCTCAAACATAGTATCGATCAACTAACACAAGAAGAAATTTCAACTGACATCTTATTCTGTACCGGAACTACTTTAATCAATAATACTCTTGAGTCGATTTTAGAAATATTCAAGAAGAAGGCTCAAAAAATAATTTTGATTGGTCCTACTGCTAGTATGATACCTGATATTTTATTTGATTATGGTGTGGATATAGTTGGCGGCATGGAAATCTTTGATTCAAAAGCAACGCTACAGGTTTTACAAGAGGGAGGGGGTACTAAATTATTTAGAAAATATGGAAAAAAATATAACTTAATTAAGGATTAAGTTGTTTTAATACTAGAAAATTACTTGTATATTAATATTAAAGTGAATTAAATAGATTTTATTAACAAGAATGCAAGTTTACATATATAATTCTATTTACTTAAAAAGCTTATAATTTTAAAAAAATCAATAGTATATTAGAGAGGGTTAATAAAGAATGTCCGAACAAATTTATTCGTTTAAATTGATTGTAATTGGTCCAGCAGCGGTAGGTAAATCAAGTCTTATCCGTAGATTTGTAGAAAATGAGTTTTCCCTGCATTATAAGTTCACCATTGGTGTAGATTTTATGACTAAACAAGTAGAATATGAATCAGGGAAAATTGCTAAGCTTACATTATGGGATATTGGAGGTCAAGAACGATTTAAAGTATTACGTAGAAGTTTTTACGAAGGGACTAATGGGGCTTTAATAATCTTTGATCTTTCAAGGGCAAATACTTTTCTGAAAATGAAGGAGTGGCTTTCAGACGCTCGACAAGCTATTGAGAATGATTTTCCAGTTATAATAATTGGAAATAAATTAGATTTAATTCCGGAAATTGGAGAAATAATTGATCGGAATGAACCTCTTCAGTTTGCACAAAAGGAAAATAGTATTTATATTGAAACTTCGGCTAAAACAGGTGAAAACGTCGATAAAGCTTTTCTCGATCTTACTCGAAGGATGGTAAATAAAAATTCTTAACGTTAGCGTTAATATAAACTAATTCTTTGGTTATTTGTATTATTAATTTTTTTTACTCTTATTGTGATTTCTCAGCTTTTTAAGGTTTTTGAAATGAAATTATATAAATTATTAAACTTTTATAAGATGTTTAAATAAAGAAAATTCTTAAATTTCAATAAAATGGAAGAATATTCATTCAAAATTATCGTTATTGACCCTGTAGAGTGGGAAACTCATCTTTTATACGCCGATTTGTTGAAGTTAAGTTTTTTCTCCAATATAAATTTACTATAGGGGTAGATTTCATGAGTAAAACAGTAGAATATGATCAAGAAAAGAAAATAAGGTTTTTTATTTGGGATATTGGAGGACAGGATCGTTTTAAATCATTGCGTCGTAATTTTTATGATGGACCTAATGGCGCACTATTGGTTTTTGATCTTTCAAGAGTTCAAACTTTTTCGGAAATGAAAGAATGACTCTCCGATATGAAACAATCAATTGGAAAATTTATTCCAGTTGTATTAATAGGAAATAAATCTGATGTGATTAGTGAAATAGGTGAGGTAATTGACCGAAATGAACCGCTTCAATATGCTAAGAATGAAAACTGTTTATATATTGAAACATCAGCTAGAGAAGGTGACAATGTAGAAGATGCTTTCATCGAACTAGCTAATAATATCATAAAAAAACTTAATTCTGAATAGTTTTTTACTCCTTTATTTTGAAAATTTTTTCTATTTAAGCTCGAGGTTTTCAAAAATGTATAAATATTTAATGGAGATTATTTATTAAAACTGTATAAGTAATTATTCAAACATTATGTCACTTTTTGTTTTTAAAGTAATTATCATAGGTCCTGGAGCTGTCGGTAAGACTTCACTCTTACATAGGTTTGTAGAGAATAAATTCTCCTTTAGGTATAAATTAACTATTGGTGCTGATTTTTTATCAAAAATTATTGAATACAAACCAGGGACAACAATAAAATTGCAGATTTGGGATATTGGTGGCCAGGATAGATATAAGTTTCTACGATCAAGCTTTTTTGATGGGGCTAATGGAGCATTAATCGTCTTTGATCTTTCCCGATGGCATACATTTGAAGAACTTGAAGATTGGTTAAAAGATTTGCATGAATATGCTGGTAAAAACATACCATTTGTGTTAATTGGAAATAAAGTAGATTTAATTGAAAAAAGTGATGAACTTTCCGAACGAGAAAGCGCTCAAGTGTTTGCTAAAAAGGAAAAAACATATTATGTTGAAACTTCCGCAAAAACAGGCGAAAATGTCGAAGATGCTTTCTTGAATTTGACAAATAGAATGTTAAAAAATGTAAATTATAAGTAAAATCGCCTATTATTCAACTATTTTTAATAATGCAAATGATAGAAGATTAGTGTAAAATTTTGATAAATTTCTTTTATTCATATCGTTTTTAAGATCTTCATATTCAAATGTTAATTCATCGATTTTTTTTTCAGTCAATTTTAAATCTGTTTGAATAAATTTGGTTTGTTCTTTTAATTTTTCTATTTTATCTAATCTTTCTTGCTTTTTTGTCATATCTGTTAGTTTTTCTATGTTTTGCAGTTGCCGTGTGGTTGGCTTTTTATTTTTATTTCGTTCTAATGTTTGACGTAATGACTCAAGCTTTAGATTGAGGGTTCTTCTCTTATGAGAATATATTTTTTCTTTCTTCCTTTTTTCTTGGTTAAAAATAGTATCATTTAGAATTTTAATTTCTCTTTTCCAAGTTGAAGTTTTTGATTTAACAATTTTCTTTGCTACTTGTTGAAGATTACTAACTACATTATAATCGATATTAATTTTCTCTTTATTTCCATTGAATTCGAATAAATCATTAATCTTCTTAATATCTAAGATCCTATCAGCAAAATTTTCAATTTCATTACCATTTTTATCTACCACAACTGCTATAGTCTGGTTTTCAATTATATAGCCTTGGAATTTAACTGAGAAAACAAAAAGATACAATCTATTAGCGTAGATTTTTTTAAGAACCTTAAATTTTTCCATTGTTTTCTTTCTTAAATAAAGTATACTAAAATTTCCAAAAAATTCTTCGCTTTTGCAAAAATCTAAAATGTTGTTGATTAATGGATGTCCTAAGGCAAAAAAGTCAATTTCTTCTTTTTTTCTTGCGAGTTCAAGATTGAAAGTTCCAATATACTCATTCAGAAAATAATATTTTGGATTTTGAAACAACGCATTTGATACAAGAATTTTTGAAATAAAGTAGTAATCTTTTCTAATTTTCTCAGGAAGATCTTGAATTTCTTCTAAATTACCATATAAATTATTATGATTATCAAAAAATAATTTCATTAATAAGTATAATTCATTATGAGTAAGTTTTACATCTACACACGATGCTAAAGAAGTAATTAAGCCCTCCATTTGAAAAGACCTTTTATCAATCATAAGATCATCTAATTGCATCTCGATTTCTTTCGCTTTTCTTATTTCTTCATCAAGAGTTCGATAAAATTCGTTCAACTTCTTCCGTTTTTTCCCATCTTCTTCAGCAAAAATAACATCTTTAAAATCCTTTTCAATTCTTCCAATGATAGGCTCTAAAATTCCAATTGATTCTTCAAAAAGGTTAATTCTTTTTATTATAGCGTGAATTATGTCAGTTTCAACTGTTCCTTCCATGAATATATTATAAATGTAAATTTCTTTTGATTTTTGACCAATTCTGTCTAGTCTCCCAATCCTTTGTTCAAGTTTCATTGGATTCCATGGTAAATCATAATTTATTAGAACACGACAGAATTGGAAATTTCGACCTTCTCCTCCAATTTCTGTAGAAATTAAGATAGGTGATTTCTCACCAACCCTAAATTTTTCAACTGCCTCATCTTTTTCTCTATTATCTAATCCTCCATAAAATAATTCAACAGAATAATCATGATTGTGTTTCTCAATTAATGATTTTAAGAATTTCAATGTATCAACAAATTGCGTAAAAATTATTATCTTTTCATTAGGGTTTTGTGCATAAATCTGGTCTAATAATTCCATTAACTTATCTGATTTCGAATCATATGGTAGAGTATTGAGTTTATCATAGAATTCTTTTAATATTTTCTCTTGATTAAGCACATCAATTAAATCTTCTTGTTTTATCGTATTTTTTTTACTTTTGAAAACATCTATTATTTCAGAGTCAAGATATTGATCCTCCATTTCTGATTCATAAAATTCAGGATCAACTTCTCTGATTATGTCTGTATCAAGAAAAATATCTTTATATCTATCAATTTGATCCAACCTTCTTTCCAAACTCTTTAAAAATGCAAATTTCGAACTTGTAAGTAGTTTCTGAAGAGTAGTTATAATAAATCCAATCCCTGTGTTTTCTTTACTTAGGGTAGAATTATAGATTTTTGCAAGGTAAAGGCGGATCTCATTATAGACATCTAATTCTTGTTGAGTAGGATATACCATAATAGTATTTACAATTCTCTTATTTAATAAATCTCCAGTAAATACATTTTTCTTACGATTTCTAATTAAGAACTTAGATATAGTATGATCCTCTTCAATCTTTCTTGACAGATTTAATTTATAAGAATCATCTTTAATTTTTGAAAGAATTTGATTAACTTCTTTTTTTCTATCTACATAATTAAGATCTTTTAGAAGTCTAATCGTATTTTTTAGTTCAAAATTATTTAATTTATTAATATTGTTAAGGTTTGAAATTAATAAGTTGATAAATGGCATATTCTTTCTAAAATGTTCAAAATCGCTAAAATTTTCAAAGATTTCTGGATGTATAAGTTCAATTAAAGAAAATAATTCAAATGAATGAAGTTGTAGAGGTGTAGCAGTTAATAGAAGCATACTTTCTGAATTTTGACTTAGATTTCTAGCTAATTCATAATTAAGAGTTTCTCGGTAATTCCCCGTTGCTGCTTTGATGAGATATCTTCTTAAATGATGTGCTTCATCAAATACTACAATATCCCATGATATACTTGATAGTAATTCCATGTATTTTCTATTTCGAGCGAATTGAAGTGAACAAATTATTAAATTATCATTATAGAAAGGATTCAGGAGGATTTCTGGATGTTTATAATTCCCTTTTCTTTTCAATTCTTTGATTTTTTTTCCATCATATATAGTAAATTTAATATTAAACTTATTTTGCATTTCAAATTGCCATTGTTTTAGTAATGATGCAGGAACAATAATTAAGATGCGTTCTGCTAAATCTCTTGCCATCATTTCCTTGATATAAATACCTGCTTCTATAGTTTTTCCAAGACCGACTTCATCGGCTAAAATAATCCTAGGAAAATGTTCTTCAGATAATCTATGAGTGACATTTATTTGATGGGGCATTAATGATAAGCGAGAATTAGTAATGCATTTGATTTGATATGATTTATAATAGGAATAAAACAAATTTGCCCAGTACTTAATCAAGAAATTCTTAGGAGGATCAAATAACTGCTGTGAAATCAAACTTTTTATAGGAGTTTCATATTTAGAATAAATTTCATTTTCAAAAATTTGAGATACTTTACCATTCTCCATCAAAAATTCATAGGAAATTATTCCATCTTTGAATAGAAAATCTTTTGTATTAATATACCCAATTCCTTGTTTAGTTACAATTTTATCATTGATCTCAAAAATCAGATGGATAAGATCAATGGGATGAATAATCTTGGTTATATTATTTTTAAAAGACACTTTATATTTTGTTATAAAATAAGTATCATCCTCATCTAAAGATTTTGAGGTTGGGATTTCTAATTTTTTTATTATGCGTCCAATCCCTAAATCTGGATTTAACCTATATATGACTAAATTACCTACATTAAACTGTTGCCCTTGACAATATACATTAAAACATTTAGATAATCTATTTTCTAACAGGTTCCCACAAAAAGGACATTTATATTTAAACTCTTTAATGTTAATAACCACACAGTTTTTATTCTCTCTAATTATTCAATATATTATATTCTGAAGTAAAAATTTTATTATTTTGATTTATAGATATATAAAAGTTGACTTAAGATAATTAGTGAAGGATGTCAGGTAAAAAGTTGATTAAACTGATGTTATCTAGGAAAATAGATTTTAATTCAAAAATTTTATAGATAAAAAAATACTATCACATCTTTTTTAGGTCTTTCTCACATCTAAGCAATCCCTTGATCACACATTTTTGTACTCCAGAGCACCCGATACAATGCAAGTTTCTCTTTCTTCCATCTCAATCTCTTAAAATCTATTATCATAAACTCTTATTTCTACTCATATTCGAATTTATATCCTGATTTTTTCCATGCTTCCTTTATAATAGGATTTAGCTGGAAAAACTCGTCCCTAATTTCCTTTTTCACTCGATTTAGAGGACAGGCAAAATTCACACATGCATTGCATACTTTTAACTGAATTACAATTATCCAAGTAATTATTCCAATAATCAAAAAGGTTAATGGAAGTAATAATCCTCCAATTATTAAAAAGGGAATAGGGTACATGAACAATATACTCGCTCCTAATATGAACTGAACCTTTTCTGACATAGACAAGGGTCCAGGTTGATATTTTCCTGTTTTTAATTTTCCCTTATCTATTGGACAATGAAGCGTTTTTTGTGCGTCATTTGCATAATAGGGGCAATGATTACAAAGCATATGGCTTTCCCAAACACTAAAAAAGAACATGGCATAAGCAAGCCAACTTATAAAGAAAAATAACTTTATTATGATATCAAAATTCGAAAGCAAAACTCCAAGGATTACTGGGACTAAACCAATCATTAATGGTAATGCAAAATAAATCATGTATTTTAGCTTGGGACGGCAAAATATTTGTTCATCTAATTTACAATCTCCACAGTCAGATTTATCTTTCCATATGCATATTTCACTTGCAAATCCTATTCCTAAATTTTTTTTCTTGAAGAGTTTCATTATGTTTTAACTAAAACTAATGTGTTTTTCTAAAACTTGAATTTTTAAAGGAGTTTTCTAAAATAAAAACTCAACTAAAAATTAATTTATTAGAGATTAATATTAATTTATTCCTTTATAGATTTATTTTTAGAGTGAAATATATTGGTATAATTAATTACTCACTAAATTAAACTTTTATCCTTGACAGTAGATATTAAAACATTTAGAGTATTTTGTTTCTTTTTCCTTTTCCACAGAATGGACAACTAAAATTCAGAGAATTTATCTTTAAAACCATTATCTTTATATTGTATTTAATATGAAGAAACGTAAAAATTTTAGTGTTTTGAATTAAAAGTGATAATAAATGTCAGACGCAGGGATTGAGCCAACCTATATTGGAAGAAATGAAAATCTTGTTTTTATTGTTCCTAAAGAACTATTTAGCATGAGTTTAGGTCCAGCAGAAGTCCTAGATCGAGAAACTGCTAAACTATTCAGTAAGTATCTTCGGGGAACTTTTAAAGGGTTCCAGCAATCGAGGAAAACAAAATATGGAAATGAAAATAATAATAAAACAGATGTTTCACCTGATTTTTGGGAGAAATTTGAGAAAAAAGCGAAAGAACTTGATGTAGATCTCATAAGCTATACGCCTGTTAACGAAAATTATATATTTAATGACCTTAAGGTATATGGGAAAAATGCTATAGTGTTAGGAATGGAAATGAAATGGGATAAAATCAAGGAAGCTCCCGGAGCGATTTGTGAAATTGAAGTATTCCGAGTCTATAAAGTATTAGGTGATGTTACAATTCAACTAACAGAATACATGAAAGAACATGGTTATAAAAGTGAAGCTCACCATCCTTTTGGAGGAAAACTTCTATATGGTCCTCATGCTACCGCAGCAAATTTAGGTATAATGGGTAGAAATGGGTTAATTATATCTCCTGAATTTGGTCCTCGCCAAAGATGGAGCATAATTACTACTGATGCTGAAATTCCTACAACAAAGGAAAGAGACTTTAGTAAGTTAAAAGACTTCTGTGATAAATGTGGTGCTTGTGTGAGAGAGTGTAAAGGAGGCGCAGTTTTAGAAACTCCTATCGAAAAAAAAAATGGTGTAATCACTCATATTGACAGATCAAAATGTATTCAAAGTATTTTAGATAATAACTACTGTAGTTACTGTTTAAGGATTTGTATGCCTTCAAGCCATTGCTAAAGGAGTACTCATTTATATTTTTTATAACAGTTATATTCAAATTAAAACAACCTTTTTTATAATCTATAAAAAGCCTAATTTTCTTGATTAATAATGACTGAAACTAATGATAAAGTAGCTGATGATAAAATCAAGGGAACAGCTTCAATAGAGTTGCTTAAAAAAGTGAATATTGCTGCTAACTACTGTTATAATTGTAATCGTTGTAATAATGTATGCCCAACTGCTTTTCTCGACATCTTTTACCCACGAAGCTTAATCACAGATTTAACTTTCGAAACACCAGAAGTTGCTTTGAAAAATAATGATATTTGGAAATGTCTTACATGCGGACTATGTTCGATTTATTGTCCAATGACCAAAGAAAATACTGGAGTAAATTTTACTCAAATTATTAAAGATCTTCGCTCTCTTGCTTCAGAGTATAAACCACTGCAGGAAGGATTATTGAGTTGTAATCATGAAAGGGTTTATTCAAGTTTACCGAAATTAATGGCTGAAGATAGGATTAAATTTACTAATAAAATAGGTTTCCTTGAGGGAACGGGATTAAAAGTAACTAATAAAGGAGAAATTGGCTATTTTATGGGATGTGTTCCCTTTTTAAATGGAACAGCTCCATGTGTGGTGGGGTGTCCTGCAGGGGTTGATGTGCAGGGTTATGTATCTCTAATAGCAGAAGGTAAGTATCAAGAAGCTATTGATTTAATAAGAGAAACAAATCCATTACCATATTTATGTGGAAGAATTTGTACAGCTCAATGTGCTTTGAATTGTAACCGTCAACATTTTGATGATCCAGTAGCCATCCGTGAACTTAAGCGATTTGTTTCTGACTGGGAAGCTGAGCATCCAAATCAAAGTAAAATAAAACCAGTACCACAAACAAAAGAAAAAGTAGCGATTATTGGCGCTGGACCAGGAGGGTTATCAGCTGCATATTTTCTTGCAAGAATGGGCTATAAACCGACGATCTTCGAGAAAGGCGATAAAACAGGTGGAGTAGTAAGATATGGTGTCCCACAATACAGACTTTCCGACGAAGCACTTGACCATGATGTAGAGTTTATAAAAAGCATGGGAGTAGAAATTGTTTTAAATAAAGAATTTGGTCCAGATTTTACTATAGAAGATATATGGAAACAGGGTTATAAAGCAATCTTTATAGCTGTAGGTTTATATGTCCCAAAAACTCTCAGACTTGAAGGGGAGAATTTACCAAATGTCCATGTGGCACTTGATTTTCTTTTAGACCGAAAATATAAATGTTCAGAAAATCCAGAAGAATTTAAAGGAAAAACTTTTGGAATTATAGGAGGAGGTGCCGTTGCTGTAGATGTTGGTGAAACAGCACTTCGGTTAGGAGCAACCAAAGTTGATCTCGTTGATATTTTAACTGAAGAAACTCTAAAGAACGTACTTAAAGATTTACATGAAGCTGAACGAGAAGTAATGGAGTATCATTTTGAGACATCAACCGCAAACATCACACAAGAATCTGATGGTAAATTAGCCTTAAATTGTTATAAAATAAAATGGGGAGATCCAGATCCTAAAACAGGAAGAAGACCATTAAGTAAAATTGAAGGTTCAGAGTTTAAAATAGTTGTTGATTATATTGTCATAGCTATCGGTCAAGGGCTTGATCCAGAACCTATTAATGCTGCTACAGAAAATAAATTAGACATTGAAAGAGGTAAAATTGTAGTTGATGATTTAACATTTGAAACAGGAATTCCAGGAGTCTTTGCTGGTGGTGATATAATTAATAACTCATTGATGTGCGCTGTTGATGCTATTGGGAATGGTAGAGAAGCGGCTTATTCGATTAATAATTATCTCCGAGGACTTGACTTAAAGGAAGGAAGGATAAGAAAAAATGATCTTAAACGATCCACAATACCTAAAAAATATATCCAAACTCAAGCATGTCAAAACATGAATTTTATGCCTGGTTCTGAGAGATTCGTATGTTTTGATGAAATGGAATTAGGATTTACTGAGGAACAAGCAAAGAAAGAAGCTAATCGATGTTTGAATTGTAATTGTTGTTGTAATACTGACCAGATACCAGAGGATTTTGAAAAAGCACTTGATGATTCAGGTGTTATGATCTGTGATTATGGGAGTCAAAATATTTGGTTCTCAATAAATGCACCTAATTATTATGAGATCCCCAAGAGTGTAATTGGTCTATTAAATCAAAATTGTATAACTCCAGTAGTTTTGCCTCAAGAAAAATGTTGTGGGCATGATAGTCTTTGGCGAGGAGATGTTAAAACATTTAAAAAATTAGCGGAATACAATGTAAAACTATTTAAAGATGCAGGAGTCAAAACTCTAATCTTTAGTTGCGCTGAAGGATATTATACATGGAAAAATGAGTATAAACAACTATTTGAAGATAATGATGAGTTTGATTTTGATATTTATCATATCACTGAATATATTCTTAAAGAAAATCTATTAGAGAATATAACTTTTCCCGGTTTTAACCAAATTAAAGTAACCTATCATGATCCATGTAGGCTTGGGAGGATGAGTAATGTTTTCGATGCACCACGTGAGGTGCTGAAGCTTATCCCATCTTTAGAATTAATAGAAATGGAAGATGCTAAGCAAGATGCAGATTGTTGTGGCGTTTCTGCATACATTTCTTGCAATCAAGATTCAAAAAAATTACAGGAGAAAAAAATATTACAGGCGATCGAAACTGGAGCAGAATACCTTATTACCGCATGTCCTAAATGTATTGCCCATTTAAATTGTTATCTAAATGAAAACAGAGAATTAAAAGATAAAATAAAGGTCATCGATATTGTGAGTTTTCTCGGAAAACTACTCTTTTTAGTGTAATTTAATATCATTAATTATCTTTTAATATATATCTAATCTGATTGTTTTTATCACTTCTTTTAAAATCTCTTTAACAGTAATTTCATCTTCTGAAGTTGATGTATAAACTTATAAAGAATTATCACTTACAAAAAAGTTAATGGGCAATTTTAAAAATAATATTTAAATTTGATAGTTATGGGTGAAAAAGAAATAGCATGGGATTTAAGCGAAATTTTCTCTGGATGTGATGATCCTAAAATTTCAAAAACTATGGATGCCCTTTTGGAAGAAGCAGAGGATATTGTCAAAGAATATAAAGGAAAAATAAATATAACTGGCTTTTCATCCCAGAATTTACACGATCTATTAGAAAAAGAAGAAAAAATCTTAGCAAATAAAGAAGAATTAGAACTTTATTGCTATAACTTATTTTACGCAAATATGAGTATTCCTGAAAATAAAGCTCTTTTTAATAAATATAAAGATTTTGAGACAATAATTTCGAAAAAGCTAGCATTCGTCGAATTGGAAATCGGAAAATTAGTCTATGAAAATCCACAATTAATAGATAAAGAAAATCTTAGTAATTACAAGAATTATCTTGAAAAACTTAAGAGAAAGTCTCCATATAAACTATCAGAAATCGAAGAACAATTGATTTTAGAAAAAGATGAATCTGGTATTTTTGCATGGGAACAATTAAAAGAATCATGGATAAATTCTAGAAAATTTAAAACTATTGTTGAAGGGAAAGAAAAAGTAATAGCATTTAGCGAATTTATTCCTTTACTCTATCATCCTGATAGAATCACTCGATTATCTGTAATTAAATCAGTTTGTGGTTTGCTAGAGAGAGAAGAAGAAATATATTCTTCAGCACTGAGAAATATTTGCAACGATTGGGTAAAAACTGTGAATCGTAGACAGTATAATAGCCCACTACATCAAAGTTTCCTTGATAATGATACAACTCAGCAGATTATTGATAATTTAATTAAGACAATAGAAGGAAGTGTTGATATATCTCAAAGATTCTTGGCAATTAAAGCAAAATTGCTAAATCTACCAAAATTACATGGTGCTGATTTATGGGCTTTCCTCCCGGTTGAGAAAAAATATACATGGGAAGAAACAAAAGAGCTTATTCTTCAAGTATATGGTAATTTTGATAAAACATTTGGAGAATACGTGAGCGATATTTTCAATAGAAAACATATTGATGCTAGTGCTAGAGAAGGGAAAACAAGTGGAATATATTGTTCATCTTGGTATAAGGGAAAATCATCATTTATTTTAACTTCTTTTAACGGTTTGATTAGTGAAATTCTTTTTCTTACTCATGAAATAGGGCATGCGATTCATGATTATCTATCATCTAGAAAACAAACGTTTATAAATTTTCAACCTGGAATGGCTGTAGCAGAGACTGCATCAAAGTTTGGTGAACTATTATTGAATGAACATTTGCTAAATACTATTAAATCTAAAAATGAAAGAATATCATTCTTAACTAATCAAATAAATGTAGCTAGTGGTATTTTTGTACATAGCGCTAGATATAGGTTTGAACAGAATCTTTACAATGCAATTAAAGAAGGAGAATTTTTAGATGGACAAACGATATCTCGATACTGGCGAACTGCGAGAGATAATGTATTTGGAGATTCTGTTGAATGGTTTGATGAGATGAAATGGATCTGGATCACCATACCACATTATTTCCTTCCAAACTTTCGCTTCTATAATTACCCTTATGCTTATGCTCAACTTTTTGTTTATGCATTATATCAAACTTTTAAAGAGGAAGGTGAAGAATTTGTTATAAAATTCAAGAAGCTATTAAGAGCTGGTGGCAGCTTATCTCCAGAAGAACTAGGTAAGATCGTTGGTTTAGATATAACAAAACCAGACTTTTGGCAACTTGGGATGAAGCAATATGAAGCATTTGTAGACGAGTTAGAAAGACTCATGAATTAATTATTTTTTTAATATTTCTAATAATCCCGTTAATTAACAAAATTAAATAGAAATAAAATTACACTTACAAATTTGTAAAATCATTTTGTTTCATATTCGCTTAATTTGAAAAATAATCTGAAAAATAATTTTAAAGGAAGCGATTTCTATGATTAACAAATAACCTTTAAAATTTTGATACTTTATTTTTTTATAATTAATTTCTACAAAAAATAACTCATAAATAATAGTGAAAAACATGAGTAAAACTAAAGAAATACCTATTCCTGATAAAATATTGGGTTATTCACAAGTTAGACTTGATGTAGATCTAACAGATGGAAAGATTAGCAAATCTACATTATCTAATGAATTCTGTCGCGACTGGATTGGTGGATATGGTTTTGCTGCTAAAATCCTATGGGATGAATGTCCTGCGGGAGTAGATCCCCTAAGCCCAGAGAACGTGTTTTTATATGCACATGGCCCATTTCCAGCTACTATATTACCAACAAGCTCTAAATATGGAGTATTTGCTAAATCTCCATTAACCGGCATGTTTGGTATGGCAATATCCTCTGGATCTGTTGGAGCTCAAGCTCGCCGCGCTGGTATCAATATGATTGTATTCAAAGGGAAAGCATCAGAACTTTCATATATGGTTGTGGATGATGATGATTATTATATTGTACCATGCCCAGATCTAGCGGGAAAAGGTTGTTGGGATACAGAAGAACACATAAGAGAAGAATTTCAAGATCAGAGATTGGCGGTCATGTCAATTGGTCCTGCTGGAGAGCGAATGAGCCGAATGGGTTGTATAACCAATGATCGTAATAGACAAGCAGGAAGAACTGGAATGGGTGCAGTCATGGGGTCTAAAAACCTTAAAGCTATATGCTTTAGAGGTACTAAAGGCGTGAAAGTAGCAAATCCAGTTGAATTTTATAAATTAGCTAGAAAATTAATTAAAGTCGCTAATGGTCCTGCTACAGCTAAATATCGAGATTTAGGAACGCCTTCAGGGATAACAAGTTATAATAAGTTAGGAATGTTCCCAATTTTTAACCATCGTGAGGGAACATGGGAAAAAATTGATGATGGAACTTTTACGGGAGATACACTTAATAATGACTGGGTAGTCAAAAAGGTTGCATGTTCTCAATGTTCAATTGCGTGTGATCATATTGCTAAAATTCCAAAAACACATCCTCATTGGCCTAACTTATATGCCAGTATAGATGTAGAGCTTTGTTATGGGTTCGGTACTGCTACAGGAAATTCTGATTGGCCAACGATATTTAAGTGTGTTCAATTATGTGATGATTTAGGGATTGACGCAATTTCAGGAGGAGTTAGTGCCGCAATGGCCTGTGAATTATATGATCTCGGTTTAATTACTAAAAAGGATTTGGGCTATGAATTACCCTTTGGATCAACGGTAAATCTCGTGAAATTCACAGAAGAAATGATACTTGGTAAGGGCTTTGCGGGGGAAATATTTGGTGATGGTACCAAACAAGCAGGCATCAGATTAGAGGAAAAAGGAATAAAAAATGCTAGCTATTACGGTATGCAAATTAAAGGGTTGGAACTGCCTGCATTTGATCTTCATGGAATGAACTCATTTGCCGTTGGAGAAAGTGTTTCAATTAGAGGGGCATGCCATTTAAGAAATGGAGCCTATGGATTAGATGCAAAAGGAACATTTGATAGATTTTCCTATGATAAACCCCTTGAAAGAGGAAAAGCAATTAAGGAATTAGAAGACATCTATGCTATTATTGATTCATATATCGTGTGTAAATTTACTCGAGGAATTTACGAAAATGACGCTGAAATGGCTAAAGTTTTTGAATTAGTGACTGGAATTCCGGTAACTGATAAATTTATACAAAAAAGAGGAGATGCTATTGTTAATCTTTCAAAATGCTTTAATATTCGAGAAGGATGGACAAGAGATGATGATCACCCTCCTGAGAGGTTCTTTAAGGAATCGCACACAAGAGGACCAGCTAAAGGAGTTGTTTTAAAGGAAGACGGATATCAACAATTACTAAGTGGCTATTATGAAGCTCGAGGTTGGGATATTAAAACAGGAATTCCAACTGATGAAACTTTAAAATCTCTTGGATTAGATTTTGTTATTGGCAAACTAAAGCCTGCTGGAGGTAAGAAATAGATGTCGAAAAGTGGTATAAAAAAGAGAGGTGGGGTTGTACACCAATTTATTATTGTCGATCCAAACTTATGTACTGGTTGTGAAACTTGTGAATCTGTGTGTTCTTTTGTACATGATGGTGAATTTAACCCGATTAACACTAGAATTCATAGAGTACGGATTGAACCTATTTTAAATGTCGCGTTAGCCTGTCAAAAATGTGATGATGCACCATGTGTCCGAAGTTGTCCAGAAAAAGCTCTAGAGCAAGATAAACAGACAGGATCAATTATAGTTGATGATGATAAATGTAATGGATGCGCTTTCTGTATCCGTGCGTGTGATTTCGGTGTTCTAAGTTTACATATTCAATCTCAGAAGGCTTTAATTTGTGATCTTTGTGAAACAATGAAGGATGATTATATAGATCCTGAGAGAGGAGAAAGATATCCTGCGTGCATTGATGTCTGTCCAAAAGAAGCCATATCTTTAAAAGATGTGGAACAAATTGGTGAAGAAAAACGAATTGATGCGGTAAAACGGCTTTTTGGGGATATACTAAAAGAAACTGAAGCTTAAATTTTTTATTTTCAATTTCCTTTATTTTTTATTCTAAATTTTTAAAATTTCAGTTAAATTTCGCCTTTACAATCATACCTAACACCTCCTAATTAAATGCAAAGGTTGAATAAATCGAAAAAACTGTTTTAAAACTGAATGATCAGATTTTAAGGGCGAAATTTTATAATAATTTAATTTTAATAATAAGGAGAATTTACATTATCATTAGCATTTCTTGGATTACTATTTCGAAAAAATCTAAGAGATAATCGATCCTTAAAAGTTAGGAGGTTAAGCTAGCTAAAGGTGAAAAAGATGTCTGATAAACAGACCAATGAAAATAATGACGAAGATCAAATAAGAATAGGTGTGTTCGTGTGTCATTGAGGTATTAATATTGCGGGTATATTAGATATCCCTAAAATAGTCGAAGAAATCAATAAATTAGATAATGTTTGGGCTTATCCGTACTTATCTTTATGTACTGAAGGTGGATCTACTGTTATCAAGGAGAAACATGAAGAAGTTAAATTTAATAGGGTTTTAGTTGCTGCTTGTACTCCAAAGACTCATCAACCTGTTTTTCACGCAATATTAAAAGAGATGGGTTTACCTCCAAGATATTTAGAATTTGTAAATATTCGAGAACATTGTTCTTTTGTACATCAAGCACCAGAGGTGCACGAGAAAGCTACCTTAAAAGCCATTGAATTAATCAAAGCTGGTATTGCTCGAGCGAAATTATTGGAAGAGGTGCCTACTAAAACCGTATCAGTAGAACCCGCGGCTCTAGTAGTAGGTGGTGGAATTGCAGGTTTATCTGCCGCTATCGATTTAGGTGATGCTGGATATAAGGTATATTTAGTTGAAAAAAATACAACAATTGGTGGACGTATGTCCCAACTCGATAGAACCTTCCCAACAGACGATTGTTCTATATGAATCTTAGGACCGAAAATGCTAGAAGCTAATCGCCACCCAAATATAGAAATCTTATCTTACAGCGAAGTCATGGAAATAGATGGATATATTGGCAATTTTGAAGTTAAAGTCAATAGAAAAGCCCGGTTTGTTGATGAAACAAAATGCACTGGATGTGGAACCTGTCGAGACGTATGCCCAGTTTACACGAGTAACTATTTTGATGAGCACTTATCAGCAAGAAAAGTCATTGATATTGCTTTTGCTCAAGCAGTACCTGCAGTGTCACAACTTGAGAGAAAAGTATGCATTGAATGCTTCGCATGTGTGGATGCGTGTGAACAAGAAGCGATAGATTTTAGTCAAAAGGATAAGATTGTAGAACTTAAAGTTGGTACAATAATTGTAGCTACCGGTTGGGATCTCTATCAAGGTAATGATTATGGATATGGGACTTATGATAACGTAATCAATCAGATAGAATTAGAAAGGATCCTCGCTCCAAATGGTCCTACATATGGACATTTAAAGCGTCCTTCTGATGGAAAGCGTCCTACTAAAATTATATTTATAAATTGTGTAGGATCAAGAGATGTAAATAAAAATGCTCATTGTAGTGTTATATGTTGCAACCTTTCGCTTAAAAACTCTAAATTAATTAAATCAGAATATCCTGATTCACAAATCGTCTGTTGTTATATAGATATGAGGTGCGCTGGGAAGGATTATGAAGAATATTATAGAAGATCCCGTGATGCTGGAACTATCTTTGTAAAAGGAATGGTTGGAAAAATTGAAGAAGATCCTTTAACGAAGAATCTTTTAGTACAATTTGAACCAGTTGGAACTGATTCTGTTGTTAAAATGGAAGCTCATATGGTTATATTATCATCTGCTTCACTTCCATCCCAAGGTACGATAGAAATTGCTAAAGTACTAAACATGGAGAAAAGCTCTGATGGTTTCTTAAAAGAATATCATGCACGGCTTGATCCAATTAGCACTAAAGTACCTGGTATATATATCTGCGGTTCAGCTCAAGGACAGAAAGAGATTGATAAAACAGTAAGTCAAGCAAGAGGAGCCGCATCAGTAGCGGGAATTCCTATGGGCAAGGGAGAATATACGATGGAATTAATAAGAGCGACACCCTCAGATGAACGTTGCGCAAAATGCTATAAATGTATAGAAGCTTGTCCATATAATGCTATATCTGTAAATGAAAAAGGAAATCTCGTAGTAGATCTAATTAATTGTCGAGGTTGTGGAACTTGCGCATCCTTATGCCCTTCAAAAGCAATTGAATTGACATATTTTAGAGACGACCAATATATGGCATTCATAGATGTATTACTACCAATAGAGGAGTAGAGATGTAAGAAAAATGACAGAAGAAAATGATATCAAAATAATTGTTTATGCTTGCTGGAAATGAGGATACGGTTCAGCTGATATGGCAGGTACTATTCGAGCCCAATATCCGGATTCGATTAGAAATGTTTTAGTACCCTGCTCTGGGCGTGTAGGATCTGACTTAATAATGCGAGCATTTGGAAGAGGCGCAGATGGTGTAGTAATTAATGCTTGATACCCTGGTGAATGCGATTATGAAACGGGAAATTACCACGCATATAGACAAGTCGAATATATTAAAGAAATATTAAAAGTAGTTGGAATAAGTCCAGATAGAATAAAAATAATCTATTGTACTGCAGCTGAAGGCCAGAAATTTCAAAATGAAGCTATAGAAATCGATAAAACAGTCCGTAAATTAGGGCCAAACCCTCTACGTACAAAAAGCACACCTAAAAAAGAAAAAGCGAAAGCGAAAGCTTAAAAAATTTAATGTGTTTACTGATGAGATTGAGTTAAAAAAGTGAGAACTCAGTTGAAGAAATGGGTGCACCATATAACACATACATATAGTTTAATAAAATTTAATAAAAATATTTATAATTTATTTCAAAAAATTTGGGAAATTTAAAAAAAAATTATAGTTTAGTAAATAGTTAGAGTTGGGATTACATGGAAGCAATGGCAGAATATTTGATAAAGATTGAAGATTTTTCTAAAATCTTAGCGACTTTATTAAAAGAAAAAGCAGTAGATAAAATTATCGGTGCTGAATTGAGAGTTGATAAGAAATCCGGGACTATAGACAGGTTTACTGTTCAACCTACATTAGCAGAAAAAGAAGAAGATGTGAAGGATTTTCCATTAACTCCTTTAATTGCATTTGGCTATGCAAGAACAGACACTGCTTCAAAATATCTGCATAAATCTGTTGCAGGTGCAATGAATGAAAAAGTAGGACTAGTTGCTCGTCCTTGCGATACGAGAGCACTAATAGAACTTGCAAAGATCAAACAAATAAATCTTGATAATCTCTTTATAATTGGTATTGAAGATAGAGGGATACTTCCAAAAGCAGGACGAGAAATGAGAGCGATTAAAGATGTTGATCCAACTAAAATTGTAAAAGAAAAGGTAGGAGACAACGGTCTTATCGTGAAGATGGAAGATGGAAGCACAAAAGAACTTAATCTTACTGTTGCTGAGAATTGTTTGAGATGCTATCGAAAAATTCCAGTAGTCGCTGATTTAACTGTAAGCGATCTTGGAATTCCAGTTGATTCAGATGAGATTATCTTAAAAGTGTATTCAGATAATGGAAGTGATATATTGGATAAATCAGGAATCAAGAAAAAATCACTTCCAGATAAGGAGAAAAAAGCACATTCAGATAAATATAGTGAAATAATCGAAAAAGCTAAAGAAAAGCGAGCGAAAGATCTAGAAGAATGGGAGAAACTTTCACAAGAAGATAAAATTGCGGAATTACTTAAATGTACTATGTGCAATACATGCATTCGAGGTTGTCCCGTTTGTTATTGCGTAGATTGTATATTACAGAAAAAGAGAAAAGATAAAAATATTGATAAAGCAACATATCAATTAACACGTATAGCTCATGATGCGGATAGATGTGTAGAATGCGGAAACTGTGATAATAACTGTCCTCAAAACTTACCCTTGTCGCTATATTTTCAATCATTAAATGAAGCCTTTAAGAAGAAGTTTAAATATGAGGCAGGCATGTCTCTTGAAGATATTCCATTCCGATCTGGAAAAGCAATTTCCCAGATGAAATTAGAAAAAACATAGACCTAATTTTTTTATATTCTTTATTTTATTATTGATTTTGATTTATAGATACTAATTAACATTTTTTTTAGAAAAAAAATTTAAAATTATCATTATTAGGAGAGAGTTAATTCATATAGTAAATCCATAGTAAAATTATAAATATCTCTTTATCTTATAATATTAAGTTGAAATCCCAAATTTAGAGTATTATTATGAATGATGAAAATACCCAAAATCAATTAAAAGAAATTGTAAAAAAACTTGACAGAATCAGAAAACTTAATGATGATATTCGATTTATACTTATTATAATAGTTTTTACATTAATTTCTATCGCTTTTATGAGTTTCATTTATTTCTCAGGTCATTTCCCACCAATATAGCGATTAGACTTTGTGAAATTGAACTTATTGAACTGAAAATTAAAGAAATTTAAAATCTGGGTTAGAATCTGTCCTATTTATAACTTTAAATTTGAAACGGATGTATTCTTATTTTTGAAATTCTTTTGGAATATGAACAGCAAACTTGCATAATAATCCTCCTGTAAGAGGTGTTTCGATTGGTTCTACAGTGGTTGATTGATCGAATATTACATCCCAGTATTTCTTTGTATATCCAGCACTACAATGGCAGAATTGAGAGAAAAGTTCATAGTCAGTACCATTTTTAATAGCACCTCGTATCCAAGGACAATAACAACTATAAAATCCTTTTATTCTCTTATCCTTTGCTTGTATATGTTTCTTAGTTTGATAAGGTATTTTTGTTTCAATGATTTTATCCCCTATTCTTATTCCAGGGTTAATTGAGGGTGTTTTCTTTATAAATTCGATTACTTCTTCATCGATATATTGTGCAAATTCCAGAGTCCCCTCTTTTTGATGTTTTTGAAGTCGATCAATTAATTCTTGTTTTTTTAGTTTTAAAAAATCATCAATATCATTTAATTTTAAAAAGTCTTCCCGATCTTTTTCAATAGAACCAGGGCGACCATGTAAACATGGTTTCAAGAGTTCTATTGTTTTTTCTTCACCTATTTTTTCCTCCAATCTTTTCATAATTTTTTTAGTAAATTCAGGTTTATTTTCAGGATCAACTCCCAATGGTGGAATTTTAATATTGTTAAAAATTTCATCTCGCAGTTGTTCCCCATATTGTTCAGCAATCCTTTCATAAAGATTATCCATTGCATTATAAGATTCTGAGATGTCGATAATCTCAACTATATAATCATAATTTTTTATGAAATTAGCGTAATTGATTAAAGCTCTTAATAAATCTAACACTGTGCCATTATTATTTGCTATTAAATATTCTGTATATTTGAGGATTTCTCCTTTAGGAATTGAATCAATATTATAATTCTTTTTTTTAAGATATTTATCGAATTTATTTAATCTAGTAATAAAAATTGCTGCTTGTTCTTTACCCACATTGCTCTTTGAGAGAAATTTTGAAAAATTCTTTTCTTTCAAGACATATCACACTTTCTTAACCAAATAAAAGAATGTAAAATCTATAAAATTGATAAATTTTTCTTGTTTTTTTTAGGGAATGCTTGATAGATCCAATTATTCATAATATCATGATTTTATCTGTATTGATTATCTTAAATGGTATTTAGATAATCATAATCATAATTTTATTAAATTTTATATTTTTAATCTACCTAGAATTTTAAGAAAACATCTTGAGAAATATTAATTTTTTGTAAGGTAGATAATTTGGATTTTTCAGGTAAAGTAATTCGACCAATTTCACTTGATAAAGTAAAGATAAATGATAGATTTTGGTCTCCGAGAATAGAAATTAATCATAAAATAACAATTCCTCATGCATTTAAAAATTGCGAGAAGACTGGACGTATTGCCAATTTTTCTAGAGCCGCAGGATTATTAAATGACGGAAAAAAACCGATCTTTCCTTTTGATGATTCGGATGTTTTTAAAGTCATTGAGGGGGCAGCATATTCATTAATTATAAAACCTGATTCTAAACTCGAAGATTATGTTGATGATTTAATTGAGAAAATAGCAGCGGCTCAAGAAGATGATGGATATTTATATACTACACGGACAATAAATCCAGAAAAACCTCATGTATGGGCCGGCAAAAAACGTTGGGAATTAGTTTCAATCTTAAGTCATGAATTATACAATATGGGGCATCTTATTGAGGCTGCAATTGGTTATTTCCAAGCTACAGGTAAACAAAAATTGTTAAATGTGGCGATTAAAAGTGCAGATTTAATATATAATGAATTTGGTCCAGGAAAAATAGAGAGAATTCCGGGACACCAAGAAATTGAAATTGCTTTGATTCGGCTATTTAGAATTACAAATAGTACAAAATATTTAGATTTAGCAAAATTTTTCTTAGACCTTCGTGGTTCTACTAAAGTATTTGATTTTGAAGATTATTTGAGTAAATTTAAAATTTATTTTGAAGATGCAAGATCTCCGGAATATAACCAATCTCATAAAAAAGTTATTGAGCAATATGAAGCAGTTGGACATGCTGTTCGAGCGGCTTATATGTATTCAGCAATAACAGATATCGTGTCTATCTACAATATTTCTGAATACAAAACAGCTATAAATCGTATTTGGGATAATATAGTTTCTAAAAAATTATATATAACTGGGGGGATTGGTGCTCGTTCAGAAGGAGAAAGCTTTGGAGATGAATATAAATTGCCTAATTTTGAAGCTTATGCTGAAACATGTGCTGCTATTGCCAATATGTTTTGGAATTTCCGTCTTTTTTTATTGTATAGTGATGCTAAATATATTGATGTTTTGGAACGTACTTTATATAATGGGTTCCTTTCGGGAATTTCATTAAACGGAAAAGGATTTTTCTATACTAACCCTCTCTCTTCAAAAGGAAATATAAGTAGAAGATCTTGGTATAGATGTCCTTGTTGTCCTACTAATATTGTACGCTTTATACCCCAGATTCCGAGTTATATTTATGCGCTAGAAGATGATTGTATTTTTGCTAACCTTTTTATTGGGAGCTTTGCTTCGATTGAACTTCAAGACACCGAAGTGTCACTTATTCAAGAAACAAATTACCCATGGAGCGGAGATGTGAAAATTACAATCTCTCTCACTCAAATGAAAGAATTTACAATAGCAATTCGAATTCCTGGCTGGGCACACAACAAACCAGTTCCAAGTGATTTATATTATTACTTGACACCGAATAATCTGGAATTAAGTATAAAAATCAACGATGAATTAATAGAATTTCATATAAAAAATGGATTTGTTAGAATTCAGAGAACTTGGAAAGATAATGACACTATTGAATTAAGCATACCAATGCCCATTAGAAGAGTATTAAGTAATCCAAAGGTTAAAGAAAATATCGATAAGGTGGCAATTGAACGAGGTCCCATTGTTTATTGTATTGAAAGTATTGATAATGAAGTTAAATCAATATTTAATATAAAATTAAATGATAATACATTACTCGAAGAGAAACTTCATAGTAATTTACTTAATGGGATTGTTATTATTACAGGTTCTATTCATAATAATGATAAGAATTTAGAAAAAATACATCTTATCCCTTATTATGCTTGGGCTAATCGTGGTAAAAGTCAAATGACCGTATGGA
>Ga0307444_1000135_pt1 | contig 38222 bp, 36 predicted proteins | sample SalMarSW160340MG_FD_202145 | JGI IMG/M metagenome (GOLD analysis project Ga0307444, IMG submission 202145) | Salt marsh sediment microbial communities from the Plum Island Ecosystem LTER, Massachusetts, United States - SW1603-40 | ecosystem: Environmental > Aquatic > Marine > Intertidal zone >...
CCTGCCTAAAGGGGAAAGGGGTTAAAAGATATTTGTTATATCTCATGTTAAAAGAAACTGCTGTATTTAACAGTCCAAAATAAAAATATTGTCCACTGTAACCGGCAGGTAAGATCAGCAAGACCGACAGACTCCTAGCAGGGAATCCTTCATATTCATAAAACCCTTGATAGATAAAATCTGTTTATCAGTATCCCGAAGTTGGTATTCACCCTCAGATTTTGTCACTGTTTGAATATTTTCTTTACTCCATTTCAACAATTTTTCTGGGGAGGGACGATTGGATTTGAACCAACGGCCCCCTGAATCCCATTTAAACGCTCTTTCAATAACCATTTTTTATAAAGCATTAATTTTATTGCTTATTTTCGTCTGCCTGCTTTTCATCTCTTCTCGTGCATGTCATGCATCGCGTGAATAATATTAAATACTTAAACAGGCTGTCATCACAAAAGGGTACCGGGAAGGTACAAAATTTAATGTAGGGTCCAGATGTCGATAAACTGATTTCGTTATGAAGACCAGGTGCCGGTCACGCGAGTGGTTCGGGTCTGGGTTCATTCGCTTTTCGGTGACGAAGCGGCCAAAGGCGAGGTGTCGATTAGGGTTCAAATGTTGCTTGCCATCCTTGGGAACCCTATTCCACGGACAAACAACATCACATAATCCGCATTGAAAGCATAATTTGAAGGCTTCTCCACCGCTCGCTTTTATGGCATGTATTATCTCTTTGTAGAAGGCTACAGTCTCCACTGTCTTTCTTAATCCTCTTCTTTCGCCTTAATGTTTTAGGTCTTTAATAATCGTGCAACGGTATCCATTACCTTCTTCACACCATATTTGTTTACCAATGATTCCAATCCTATCTCCATCTCCCCCCGCTTCACTTCTTCTTCTCCGACTTCCTCTTCCCTTTCTTCGTAAGTCAGGGCACCAGGTTCGCACACCTGAATACACATCGGCTCTGATAAAGGCGGTTCGTCTTCACACATATCGCATTTTAGAGGGAGACCGGAATCGGGTTCTTTGAAATAATCCCTGGATGGGCAGGAAGCCCTGCAGAAGGCGCACTCGTCGTATTCCTTTCCGTTAAGCGTATAAGTGTCTCTGCCCATACATTCGGCTGCAGTATACTCACCTGCACGTACCGGAACATACACATCTCTCAATTCATCAATAACCACTCGAATCCGGGCCCTCCCCGGATTAATGCTGCTATATTTTGGCGTTGCGTGAAAGGCAGAGCAGACTAACTCACACGACCGACAACCAGTGCATTTATCAACATCAACTTTTATTTCTTTAACTGTTTTCCTTTTTAACCCACCCTTCACGGTTTCCATTCCCCTTCGTTTTAGTTTTTCTCATTTTCCGCTGTAATCTCTTTGGCAGGAATTCCTTTATTATCTATCAAGATCCCCCCCTGTATGAAGCCTTCGCTCACATAGTTCAGGCCCAGTTTATCCAACGTCTCTTTGGTAGGAATACCTTCACGATTCCATCCCTTGAATTCATAATAGGCGTCAAGCAATTTGGTTTCCATCTCAGGATCTCTTACCTTCCAATGGTCCTCAGGAGGCTTCTCATCCTTTCTCCTCATGCCTCTTCTTACATTAAGGGCTCTCACCAGATTTCGATTCCTTCTAGCTATTTCCCATAGTCCCTCTTTATCAATCTCCATCCCGGTCGCAAGTGAGATGATATGTGGTATATTATGCGTGTGATACGGAATCCTCCCGCCGAATTGGCCTCTAAATGACGACAAAAAGCCGCAGAGCCCGATGGCGTCATCGATGTAATGCATTATTTCATTCCAATCACAAATGGCGCAGGATGCTTCAAACGGTAGTTCGTTACGTTTTTCCCATTCCAAAAACATTTTTTTAAACGTATCATCAGGAGCTGCGACCCAGTCTCTTGCAAATTTTTCTCTCTCCTCCATGGTAGGAAGGGGGTCCTGGGGGTAGGATCCTTCAATCTGGGTGATACTCATCTTCTCACCGGTGGCTATCATAAGGAAATAAGGGGGATTCACCTTTCCCAGCTTGATGGTCACCTGCTCAAATTTCTTGGTTGTATTATGGTCAAATTCCTCTGCGCCCTTACCAATCTGACGGGATGCCCAATAAACACCATTGGCTAAAACATCTCCAATCCCTTCCCGCCGAACAATTTTTTCAATGAGCCAGAAAAATCTTCCCTCGACGTCGGTCGGGAATCCCGGCATATCCTGGTCAGTTAAAATCCCGGCTTCGTAAAGCTCAATAGCAAAGGCCAAGACTTGCGGCGTTGAGAATCCGTCCAGTCCATACTCCTGCGTAACACCAAGTATGTCATAATTAAAGTCCAGCTCTTTATGGGCTGCCATCAAATAGGTAAGTTTGTTGAAGCATTTTAGGGCATATCTTTGCCGCCCCGGGTAGTTAACCACTGCATGGCAATCCTTCGGACAGTTATAGCAACTTGTGTCTCGATCTTTCAGCTTTCGAGTCAACTCCCCCCACTTCTCTTCAAGTTCTTTTTTCCAATAACCCTTTTTCCGCTCACGCGCGTTGCCCCAGGCGAAATTGTCAACGTGGAAAGTTTCATCATCGTTGTGGGCCATAGGATCCCCACATATCGGGTTCTCATAAATTTCCTTTCTCAGACGGAGGCATAACTCAAAAAGTTTATCCGGTTGGGCGATAGTGACGTCCCTTGTTCCACGAACAGCTATCGCCTTTAACCCTTTATCTCCCATGATCACGCCTACCCCTCGAGAGGCGCTGGAGTTAGAGTGTTCGATGGTGGCCATATAGACCCTGTTTTCACCAGCTAGGCCGATAGCGGCTACCTGGGCTTTTTCTTGTTTTAAATCCTGTCGAATACTTGCTGCAGTTTCCTGGCAGCCTTTCCCCCGGAGATGGCCGGCATCACGGATTTCTACTTTGTCATTGTTTATCCACAAATAAACCAGGCTTGGGGACTTACCTCGAATGATTATTTTGTCATAACCGGCATGTTTCAGTTCCGGTCCGAAAAATCCTCCAAATAATGAATGCGCATGTAAATTTGTCTGGGGAGAAAAGGTATTCACAACGGTACGATTGGCTCCAGGAACAGGTGTGGAATGTAAAAGACCGGTGCTGAATATGAGCAGATTATCGGGAGAAAAGGCTTCAACTTCGGGAGGAACCCTATCCCATAATATCTTGTCAGCAGTACCCTGACCTCCCAGATGAAGTTCGGTTAATCTTGGGTCAGTTTCTACCTTCTCAATGCTTCCTCGGGATAGATCAATTTCTAAATTAAACCCTGTCTCTGCGTACCTCATTTTTTGGCCCTCTAAGATTAGTAAGCCTTTAATATTGAACCAAACTAATCAGTTGCCTTTTCTGCATTTAGTGTTTTATTCTTAGGGCTGGAAGGTCCTGCGATGATGGAAAATCGGGAATTGATCTCCTCGACGATATTTGAAAGGAATTTGGTAATTCGCATCACGGCATGTTCCTGAAACTCTTGCTTGAGCCCCACAGCCCATATGGCCGCCTGTAAATCCTCCCTGTACGTCTGGAGCGGAACGGCTACGGCGATAAGCCCTTCGATGTATTCTTCCCTGTCGTAGGCAATGCCGGTTTTCTTTACACTCAAAATTTCTTTTTTATAGACTGCCTTGTCAATGATGGTCCTGGTTGTATATGGTTTGGGTGTAGTTTCCGACAGGATTTTATCGATGTCTGTTCCAGGCAGTTGTGAAAGCAGGGCTTTTCCGGCAACCCCGGCGAAAATCGGTATTCTCATGCCGATTTCTGATGATAACTTCATCCTGTGAGCCCGATCCGCTTTGTCCAAGATAATGACCTCCTGGCCTGAAAGAATTCCGAAAAAAGTAGACAATTTAAAGTCACGGTTGATGGTTTCGAGATAGGGATGCACCATCTGGATCAACTCAGACCCCCCGGCAGCAGCATTCCCCAGTATAAACAAGCGTGGTCCCAATCGAAAGAGACCGTCCGGTCCTTTCTCAAGTACCTCGAGATCGTTCAACGTATGCAGGATGTTGAATACGGTACTTTTATTCAGACTCAGATTCTTGACTATTTCATTGAATCCAAATGGACGTTTCGCTTCCGTCATCAACGCTAAAATTGAAAAGCATTTGTCAATGGCCGGCACCCGTTTATAATTCAGTGACATGTTGCCCTTTGGGTTATTTTTATCCATAAATTTCATCCAAAGAAACCATGATTCCTCCATCTCATTATCTACAGGGAGAACTAATGGTCTCTATATAAACCAAATTACTTTCCTTTGTCAAGAACTCATTGGATTGGGATACAAAATCAATAATTTAATAATCTGAAGAACCCGGAGAAAGGCTCCTAACAGATGGATCATCCCCTACATAAGTGATCCTCTCAGAGGTTTCCGCTAAAAAAAAGGCCATACCCGGGGATCATTGCCGGATACGCCCTTTTTGTTAAATAATCGACCTATCGCTTTATATTACTTGCTTAAACTAACTTATTTTCAGTTAATCGGTAAAAATCTTTCTCTTATTTTTCTTTACTCTTTTTGACTATAGTTCTTTCTTCTTCAGGAATAGGAGGCGGAACAGGCTCGCCGGAAATCTTCGTCACAGCACTAAATTTAGGCGGGCAAGCTTCAAAGCAGGTTCCGCATTTTATGCATTTCTCCTGATCAATAACATGGATCTGGTTCTTTGCACTTATAATCGCCTCTACAGGACATCTTCTAGCGCAAATCATACAGGCCTGGCACTTTTCCGGATCGATATAGTACGAGATTACTTCACGAAATAATTCTTCTATCTCCTCGCTTGTGAAATAATCGTTATATTCTTCTGCGTTTTCGAGACGTTTCTCAAGCTTATCCCTTTTGACTATTTTAATGTAAGGAACGAGCTTGGTAACTTCTTCAAGCTTGGATCTTAATTTATTCTCGTCTATTAGTTCTCCTTGGCCGAGCGGTCCTAACTCTTTCACCTTCTTGCTAAAGTCATTCATAAAGTGGGCAAAACGAATTCCTTCACCGCTAGAACACCATTCAAGCCGTAACCTTTCGGGATTTACCCCTATGTGCTCCAGCAGTTTTCTGCACAGAAGCACCATGCTTAATGCAGCGTAATTTCCTGCAGTAACATAATTGCATTCGCCAAGGTGACAACCACCGATAAATACTCCGTCTGATCCATTTGAGAAAGCCCTGAGTATAAATTCAAGATCGATTCTGCCGGTACACATGACGCGAATAAGCCTGATATCAGTTGAATATTGCAGTCTGGAAACTCCAGCCATGTCAGCAGCGCCGTATGTTCACCAATGGCATACAAAACCTACTATTCTTGGCTTAAATTTAAGCCCTGTACTCATTATTATCTCACTCCTAATTTAATAATCCCGGTTTTATTCATTCTTATACTTCTACACATCTCCAACTGCCGCATCCATTTGCTGCATGATCTCTTGCTTAGGAACCGCCGCATCTATCTGGCTCAGGATCTCTTCATCGGTAAAATGCTTTAATACAATAGCCCCTGTTGGGCACCTTGCGTTACAGAGACCATCTCCTTTACAAATAACAGGATTAACGACTGCCTTTTTGCCCTGTCGCGTCTCACGAAATTCTATTGCACTATACGTACAGGCTGAAATACATGCACCACATCCGATGCACTTATGCTCATCCACCTCGCAAACAGCACCTGATACGGTGACTATATCATGTGAAAGAAGGGTTAATGCCCGGCCTGCAGCTCCATAGGCCTGATTAATCGACTCCGTTACATGCTTGGGATAGTGAGCCGTTCCACATAGATAAACGCCTTCTGCACTAAACTCAACAGGTCTTAATTTGACATGGGCTTCTTTGAAAAAATCATCAGGCCCCAAAGAGACCTTGAAAAATTGCGCTATTTCCCTGTTTCCCGCGGCGGGAATAACAGCAGCGGACAATGCAAGGCAATTGGCATCGATAGCAAGCTTCTGACCTAAAATGGGATCGGTTATAGTAACCCTTAAAACAGGCCGACCCTCCTCCTCAATAGCTTTCACCTGAGGACTATTATCCGGCTCATAGCGGATAAACTTTACATCTTTATTAGACGCGTCCCGGTAATAATCCTCCATAAGCCCATACGTTCTCATATCTCGAAAGAGGATGTAGATATCCATCTGGGGGTTTATCTCTTTTAGTTTCAATGCATTCTTTATAGCCTGACTACAACATACCCGGGAACAGTAATTTCTATCCTCATTTCTGCAGCCTACGCATTGGATCATTACGAGACTCTCTGCGTTAATTACCTTTTCTTCTCCCATGATGATCTGCTCTTCCAGCTCCAGCTGGGTAACCACCCTGTCATCTTCTCCATAAAGGTATTCGCTGGGTTTATATTCATCAGCACCAGTAGAGATAACAGCTGCACCATGTTGTATCTCGGTGACTCCTCTGTCAGAGGTCACCTTTGTTACGAAATTCCCGACATATCCAGTGGCCTTGGTGATGGTGGCATCAGTATAGACATGTATTAATGGGTGCTGATACACCATGCGCACAAGGTCACGCACATAGGACTGAACATCCAGTCCTTCCAGGGTGTAATGGATTCTTCGTGCCATGCCCCCCAGGTCTGTATCCTTTTCCACGAGGTATACCTCATGCCCCTGACTGGCTATGGAGAGAGCACATGTCATGCCGGCTATACCTCCACCGACCACTAACCCCGTCTTGTTGACTGGGAGATCAATTTCCTGTAAGGGCTCCAAATGGCATGCTCGTGCGACCGACATCCTGATTATATCCTGTGCCTTTGTGGTAGCCTCTTCCTTTTCTTTCGAATGGACCCAGGAGTCATGCTCCCTAATATTCGCCATTTCGTAGTAATATTGATTAATTCCTGCCTCACGAAGGGTATCCCGGAATAAAGGTTCAAGGGTGAGGGGGCTGCAGGCAGCAACAATCACACGATTGAGCTTTTTTTCCTTTATCATATCTGTTATTTCCTGGGCAGAATTAGTAGCACATGAAAAGAGCTGTTCCTGAGCGTAGACAACATTGGGTAAGGTTAAGGCATAGTCAACGACGGAAGGAACATCCACCACTCTTCCGATATTAGCCCCACAATGACACACAAAAACTCCTATTTTTGGCTCCTCTTTGGAGACATCCCTTTCCGGCGGATAAACCCTTTCTTTTGTCAGCTTCCCTCGCCTGTAGTCAAGTAGGTTACCACATTGTGAGCCGGCCCCGCTGGCGCTAAAAACCGACTCGGGGATATCGATTGGACCCTGGAAGGCTCCGCTCACAAAGATGCCAGGCTTGGTGGTCTCCATCGGATTAACAGGATTGGTTTTACAGAATCCGTGTGAATTGAGCTCAATTCCGAACTTCTCTGCCAGAGACTCATTATCGGCAGGAGGATTCAATCCAACGGATAACACTACCAGATCGAATTCTTCCTCCTGAACTCCATCCTCTGGAGTAGAGTATCGTATCGTTAGATTTTTGGTTTCAGGGTTCTCTTTTCCTATGGATACGTAGCTTCGTATAAATCGGATCCCGGGAAGGTCTTCTGCCCTCTGATAGAATCGCTCAAAATCCTTGCCATAGGAACGAATATCGTTATGGAATATCGTACACTCGGCATCAGCATCATGGTCTTTCGTCAAAATCACCTGTTTCTGGGTATAGGTACAACACACGGCTGAACAATAGCTGTTATCGCCCGGGGTAACCCGTCTGGAACCAACACATTGAATCCATGCTATTTTATGGGGATGCTTCTTGTCTGAAGCACGTAGAATCTCTCCTTCATACGGCCCGGTTGCGCATAACAGCCGTTCAAAGTCAAGGCTGGTTACCACGTTCTCAAAGGTTCCGTAGCCATGGTTGCCCTTTACCTTAGGGTTAAATGCCTCATATCCCGGAGACAGAACAATGGCACCTACATTTACCTCCATCTTCTCCGGCGTTTGTTGAAAATCTATGGCGTTATTCTTACAGACTCCTTCGCAAATACGGCATTTTTTCTCTTTAAGGTAAAGGCAGTTTTCATCGATATACGTGATAAGGGGAACTGCTTGAGAGAAGTATATATGGACAGCTTTATTCGATGATATGTCTTGGTTATATGGATCTGGAACCATGACCGGGCAGTATTCGACACACGTTGTACAACCCGTGCAATTTTCCTCTATAATGTATCTAGGCTTTTTGATCAGGGTAACCTTAAAGTCCCCTGCTTCCCCTTCTACACCATCAACTTCAGTATAGGTCAGGACCTCAATATTGGGATGCCGGCCGACCTCGACCAGTTTGGGCGCGAGTATTCACATGGAGCAGTCATTGGTGGGATAGGTCTTGTCAAGCTGGGCCATATGTCCGCCAATGGCAGGTGATTTCTCTATCAAATAAACCTTAAAACCCGCAGTGGCAAGATCAAGTGATGCTTGAATACCACTGATCCCGCCACCAACAACCATGACATCTCCAAAATTACTGTCCGCGAAACTTTTACAAAGCTGTTCAATTTGTTCTTTTTCCACTTGTCTCCGTCCTTGTCAGATTTCTTCGGTTCCTAAATCACTTCTGCGATAATTTCTGTGATGTCTTTAACCTCTAATACTTTACTATCTTCCTGATCTTCCAGGGTTAACCTGCTCTCCTCAAAATTGGTGATGCAATATGGGCAGGAAGTAACCAGCACCTCAGCCCCAATAGAAACAGCCTGTCCTACTCTGAGATCGGAGAATCTTTCACTCTTTGGAGTTTCCATCCAGATCCTGCCTCCTCCTCCTCCGCAACAGAGACTATCTTCCCGTGACTCAGGCATTTCAATCAGTTCTAAACCAGATATCTTCTTTAAGGCCTCCCGGGGTTCATCATATATGCCATTATGTCTACCCAGGTAACATGGGTCATGATAAGTAACTTTCTTTCCATACTCCTTGTTAAGCTCAAGCCTTCCCTCATTAAAAAGCTCGAATAAATATTGAGAGATATGAACCACCTCAAAGTTCACCATAAATTCGGGATATTCGTTTTTGAAGGTATGGTAGCAATGAGGGGAAGAAACAAGGATTTTCTTCACCCCATTATCGATAAACGTTTTGATATTTTCCTTGGCCAGGAGTTTGAATACGTCCTCATCGCCTGTCTTGCGAATGCTTTCTCCACAGCAATTCTCCTTGGTGCCCAGTATCCCGAAATCTACCCCTGCCTTGTTAAGGATAGTGGCTGTGGCTTGAGCTACCTTTTTTAATCTTGGGTCATAGCTGGGGTAGCAGCCGGGGAAATATAAAATGTCCATCCCCTCAGTGAATGTTTTTACAGAAAGGCCTTCCGCCCAGTTCGCCCTCTTTGTTCGTTCTTCACCAAAAGGGTTACCTTCACCAACGAGACTTCCACTTATGGTGCGGATAGGCTTGACAGCCGTAGGAAAAACCCCATATTCCGTGGCAATCCTGCGTAAAGCTACCCCGGATTCTATCTGCTTTACGTCCCTGGGACACTCCTGAGGGCATTTTCCGCAGGTAGTGCAACGCCACATCTCTTCACTTTCAATATCAGTCAAACCGAACGTAGCCTCTCGCACTAACTTGCGCATACTAAAGGTTCTGACCCTATTCCATGGACAGACAACATCGCATAATCCGCATTGATAGCATAATTTGAAGGCGTCTCCACCGCTCGCCTTTATGGCATCGATGATCTCTTTGTAATCGGCTACGGTCTCCACTGTCTTTTTTAAACTCCCTGTTTCGCCTTTATGGTTTAGTCCTTCTGTGACATTCGGGCAACGGTGTCCATTATCTTGTCCAATCCATATTTGTCTACCAATGATTCCAATCCTATCTCCAGATCCTCCGGCTTCTCTTCTTCTTCTTCTTCTTCTTCCCTTTCTTCGTACGTCAGGGCATCATTTAAGCACCACTGAACACACAAGGGCTCTTCTTGTGGCGGATCATCTTCACACATATCGCATTTTAGAGGGAGACCGGAATCGGGTTCTTTAAAAAGATCCCTGGATGGGCATGAAGCCCTGCAGAAGGCACACTCGTCGTATTCCTTTCCGTCAATTGTGTATTTGTCTCTGCCCATACATTCGGATGGAGTATACTCACCCGCGTATACAGGAATATATATGTCTTTTAGTGGATCACGAATCACCCTAATACGAGACCTCTCCGGATTATTGCTGCCATATTTTGGCGTAGCATGAAAGGCGGAGCAGACTACCTCACATGCCCGGCAACCATTGCATTTATCAACATCAACTTTTATTGTTTTAACTATTTTCTTTTTTTTCTCACCCATAACGGTTACCACCTCTTCACTTTATTTCTTCTCTTTTTCCGCCGAAGTCTCTTTAGAAGGAGTACCTTCATTATCTGTCAAGATCCCCCTCTGTAGGAAGTCTTCGCTCACGTAATCCAAACCCAATTCATGTAAGGCCTCTTTCGTAGGAATACCCTGATTATTCCACCCCTTAAATTTGTAATACTCATCTAAAAGCTCAGCTTCAAGCTCGGGAAATCTTTTCTTCCAATGGTCCTCTGGAGGCTTCTCATCCTTTCTCCTCATGCCTCTTCTTATATTGACAGCTCTCACCAAAGTCCGGTACCTTTTGGCTGCGTGCGTGAGCTTGTCTTCATCCATATCGATCCCGGCACCTGATGAGATAAATTTTGGGTAATTATGTATGTGATACGGAGGTTTTAGGGGAAATGATGACAAGCCGGCGCACATCCCGAGGGCATCATCAATATAATGCATCTTCTCTTGCCAGTCTACAATATCGCACGACATCTTAACTGTCGGGTAATAAGGATTTGAGTTTTCTCCGCGTAGTTCCCAGTCTAAAAAATATTGCTTAAACTTTTCATCAGGAACCTGGAACCAGTCCTTCACAAACTCTTCTCTCTGCTCTCTCTTAGGGTACGGCGCCTGGGGGAATTGGCCTTCAATCTGTGTAATGTTTATCTTCTCGCCAGTACAGTACATAAGGAAATAAACGGGATTCAGCATTCCTAGCTTGAGAGGCAGCTGCTCATGTTTCTTAATGTTATTATGAGCATACGCTTCTGCGCCCTTACCAATCTGTTGGGCCGCCCAATACGTACCATTGGCCAAAACATCTCCTATCCCTTCTCGCCGAACAATTCTGTCAAGTAACCAGTAAAATCTCCCCTCGTTATCGGACGGCATTCCATCCATGTCCTGGTCAGTTAAAATGCCGGCTTCATAAAGCTCAAGGGCGAAGGCCATAGTTTGCGGAGTCGAGAATGCGTCCACTCCATACTCCGTAGCACGCTGAGCAATTTTAAAACCAAAATCCAGGTCTGTCATGGACGCCATTGTATAGGTAAGTTTCGAGTAGCATTTCATCATGTATGTTGAAATTCCCGGGACGCTAACTGTTGCCCCGCATTTCATCGGACAGTTGTAGCAACTTACAAACCGCTCCCGCACGTTTTCAAGGCTTTCCGTCCACTTCTTTTCGACTTCCTCAGTCCAATAATCTTTTTTCCGATAGCGGGCATTTCCCCAGGCGAAATTGGTGGTGTGCCACTCTTCATCATGGATTGCCATCTCTTGTGGAGAGCCAAGCCCTGCTAAAATGGGCGGTACTCCTTTGATTGGATTTTCAGCCCGAACTTTTATATATTCCAGCACTTCGTTGCAAAGCTCCATAAATTCAACGGGTCGGGCACTATTGATGTCCTTTGTTCCACGAACAGCTATCGCCTTTAATCCTTTGTCTCCCATAACGGCGCCTATTCCACCCCGGCTGGCACTCGACCTACCCTGCTCGATGGAAGCAAAATAAACCCTGTTTTCACCGGCCAGGCCAATAGCAGACACCTGGGCTTTCGGCTCCTTCAACTCCTCTTTAATGAGTTCTGCAGTTTCAATAGCGCCTTTTCCCTTCAAATGAGATGCATCACGTATTTCTACTTTGTCATTGTATATCCACAAATAAACCAGGTTGGGGGATTTACCGCGAATGATCACTTTGTCATAACCGGCATACTTTAATTCTGGCGCCCAAAATCCCCCCATCATTGAATATGCCATTAACAAAGTCTGAGGAGAAATGGTAGAAACAATGGTACGGTTACATCCGACAGCAGGTGTTCCGCATAAAAGACCGGCACTGAATATTAAAAGATTATCAGGTGAAAATGGTTCAACTTCAGGGGGAACCCTATCCCATAATATCTTAGCGTTCGTACCTAAACCCCCAAGATAGAGTTCGGTTTCTCTTGGGTCGGTTTCTACCCTCTCAATGTTTCCTCGGGATAGATCAACTTCTAAATTAAACCCTGTCTCTGCGTACCTCATTTTTTTCCTTTCTAAATTACCTGAATCCGTGGTATACTATTCAGTTAATCATGGGTTAAAGGCACTTAATTCAAAACAACCTTCACCCGTCGGGTGAAGGTTGAAATTGCCTACGTTACTGAAGTTATTTTTTTATCATTCCGATTCACTTATCTTGTTTATCTTTTCTTGTTTACTGATAGCCTGTTCCCTTCCTTTAAAGAGATGCTCAATCGATTACTTTCTTTAAGTTAATAAAGTTACATCTATCAAATCCGAGGGACTTAAAAAAGGATAAGAGGTCAACTGAGTCCCACTTAACTGATGTAAAAACATTTTTGATATTCATTTTCGTCAGTTCATCAAACACCTCTTTGGCCATCCTTTTTCCGATTCCACTTCCCATATATTTTGGCTCAACACCAAAAAGCCCAATCCATGCACTTTTTTCCAGACCAAACCCACCATGAAGTATATAGGTAATGATAAATCCCACCACCTTATCATCAAGCTCTGCCACAACGTTGACGCTATTGTCTTTCTTTACCTCTTCTTGAACAACCTTATGATAATCGATTGTGCTCGGTTCCTTTGTGATTGATTCCTGAATTCGAGAAATATCTTGTGAATCACCTATCTTTAAGTTTCTTATGATAAGGTTTTGCAATATAGGAAACTCCTTATTTTAACGTTAAGTGACTAATCTGTTCTGATTATCTTGACATGTTTTCCGACCCAATCAGGAGGAAGATATACCCGGCCACTATTACCGCTGAGTTTAACCTCTTTCTCAAGCATTTCCTCACCAAAGATTTCAAATTTCACCTTCTTTGAGTCTTTTTCCTTGCCAATGACGTTATTTCTGTTTTTATTCATCTCGTATTTCTCAATATTTCAACGTAAAGAGACGCTGTATGCTCACGTAACCAATTATGGTTAATAAATAAATGTATATTCCTATTACTAAAATGTGATTACAATTTAGCTATAATGTAACTATGTTTTTATGTTGTCAATAAAAAAATAATTCCAGGCAATATTTTCTTTTTTACCTTTGCGAAACCATTTTAACTTGACTTAAATTAGTCAAAAAGAATATATAAAAGCACCTTTAACCAATAAATATTTTCCTAAACCAGCTAACATTAACGAAGGAGAAACGTATATGAGAGATGTAGTAATTGTTGGAGGCATGAGAACACCTATTGGTTCTTTTGGAGGATCACTCAAGAGCACGTCAGTGGTTATTTTAGGTTCCTTGATATTAAAGGAAACCTTGAAAAGACTCGGGCTGAAACCTTTCGCTTCTGAAGAACTCACAAGTTTTGAGCCAGATGCCCTTAAAGGTTCGGACATGATTGAATTGGAAAAAAATGCCTATGATTACGATGATTCCTTTCAATCAATAAACATTGATGAGGTAATCATGGGTAATGTTCTTGGTGCAGGCCAAGGGCAAAACGTTGCCAGGCAGGCCTTGATACATGCAGGCATTCCCAAGGAAACCAATGCCTTTACCGTAAACAAGGTCTGTGCCTCAGGCATGAAGGCAGCAGCCCTTGCCGCACTTGCTATACGGGAGGGCGAGAAGGACATTATCCTTGCGGGCGGCATGGAGAATATGAGCATGGCTCCGTATGGATCAAATACCGCCCGGTGGGGTGCCAGGATGAACAATACTGAGTTGGTGGACTTGATGGTTTTCGATGGTCTTTGGGAGATCTTTTATGGCTACCACATGGGTTTAACAGCTGAAAATATTGCTGAAAAATACGGGATCTCCCGTCAGGAACAAGATGAACTGGGGGCCATGAGCCATGCGCGAGCGTTAAAGGCAATAAAAGATGGCATCTTTAAGCAGGAAATTGCGCCTGTTATCATTCCACAACGCAGAGGTGATCCCCTTATTTTTGATACCGATGAACGCCCCATGGATACCAGCGTTGAAAAGATGGCAAAGCTACGGCCTGCATTTAAAAAAGATGGAACCGTGACGGCAGGTAATGCCTCTGGTATTAATGATGCGTCTGCTGCGCTTCTTTTAATGTCAGCCGAAAAGGCAAAAGAGTTGGGCCTTAAACCCATAGTGAAAATTAAGGCATATGCATCAGGGGCTATCGACCCCGCTTTTATGGGATTGGGGCCTATTCCTGCAGTGAGAAAGGTTCTAAAAGCGACCGGATTGGAAATAAACGATTTTGGTGAAATTGAGCTCAATGAGGCCTTTGCTTCTCAGGCCATTGCCTGCATACGGGAGTTAGGGTTCGATCTTGATAAAACCAACCTTTTGGGAAGTGGTATATCTCTAGGCCATCCAATTGGCTGCACAGGTGCCAGAATTATCATAACACTGATGAATGAGATGGTCAGAAACGATGTTGAGTTAGGTCTTGCCACCTTATGTATCGGTGGCGGTCAAGGTATGGCTATGGCCCTTGAAAGGGTGTAGTCATTATTGACAATTGATAATTGGATAGTGAAAATTGAAACAATTCAATCGTCAATAGTCCCCGATTCCGGGACTCGGAAGCAATCAAAAATAGTCAATCAAAAAAGGAGCTCACCATGTCGTATGAAACTATTCTGTTTAGCAAAGAAGACAATATTGCTATAATTAAATTTAATCGACCCAAGGTGCTTAATGCTATCAATCCAAGCGTTATATCTGAGATGATAGATGTCATGAAAAAAATCGCTGCAGATACATCTATAAAGGTCCTTATCCTAACAGGAGAAGGAGATAAGGCGTTTGTTGCAGGAGCAGACATACTCTCGATGAGGGATCATACCCCATTAGAAGGGAAATTTTTCTCACGACAAGGTCAGGAACTCCTCTTTCAATTAGAGGCCTTATCCATTCCAGTAATTGCCTGCGTCAATGGCTTTGCCCTTGGTGGAGGAACAGAGATATCAATGGCATGTGATTTTATCTATGCTGCTGATTCTGCTATGTTCGGTCAGCCAGAGATAAATTTAGGGATTATTCCGGGATTTGGCGGTACCCAGAGGCTATCTCGCCTTGTTGGCAAATCAATGGCCAAGGAGCTTTGCATGACGGGAGTAATGATAAATGCTCAGGAGGCCAAAGACATTGGCCTTGTAAACAAAGTATTTCCAAAAGAGTCCTTATGGGAAGAGACAATGAAAGTGGCAAAGGTACTGGCTTCAAAGGGTAAGGTTGCTATCCGGGCAGTCAAAGAATCAATCGAACGAGGATATGATCAGGATCTGAGAACAGGTTGTTACATGGAATCCGATGCATTTGGTATGTGCATGGCAAGTGAGGATGCCAGAGAGGGAATGGGAGCATTTTTAGAAAAAAGAAAAGCCGAGTTTAAAGGCGAACTTATTTAGATATGGGAGATAAATGGAATTTAAATTAGATAAGGAACAAGAAGAGATCCAGAAGGCAGCAAGAGAATTTGCAAAAGGAGAGTTTGACAAAGAGATAGCCCTTGAACATGAAAGGAACCACACTTTTCCTTCAGAGATCTGGAAAAAGGCATGTGAACTTGGTTTTATGGGGATTCATTATCCAGAAAAATATGGAGGCCAGGAGTACGGTGTCTTTGAGAATATCCTTGTTGTGGAGGAATTCTGCCGACAAGATTCAGGAATCGGTGTCGCCCTCAGCTTAGCCGACTTTTCATCTGAGGTCATCTTACGATTTGGAAACGACCAACAGAAAGAAAAATACCTGATTCCTCTCACCAAAGGGGAGGCAATTTCCAGCGGCGGTTTTACTGAGCCGGACCACGGAAGCGATATCACTCTTATGGATACAACTGCAATAAAAAAAGGGGATGAATACATAATAAACGGAGTAAAAACATTTATTACCAATGGGACCATTAGTGACTTTGCCATGGTTCTTTGCCAGACAGATTTTGAAGTAAAGCCAACCTATCGTGGCCAATCTGTCATCATTGTTGAGAAAGGAACACCCGGATATTCTTCTGCAGATGTTGGTGAAAAAATGGGAATAAAGATGACATCAACCGGGGAGCTTTCATTTAATGATGTGAGGGTGCCTGTCACAAATCTTGTGGGTCAAGAAAACAAGGGATTTTATCATGTGCTTGAATTTTTTGACGAGAGTAGAATAGAAATAGCAGCCCAAGCCCTTGGGATTGCCCAGGGAGCCTTTGATCGTGCGCTTGCATACTGCAAAGAGCGGACCCAGTTTGGAAAAAAGCTTGCTCAATTTCAGGTCACACAGCACAAACTCGCAGATATGGCAGCCAAGATAGAATTGGCAAGTCTTATAGTGTATAAATCAGCCTGGAATTTCGATCAGGGAAAAATAGATCCAAAATTAACCTCCATCGCAAAGATGTATGCAGCCCGATCAGCAGTTGAAATAGCTGATGAGGCTATTCAACTATTAGGCGGATACGGCTATATGCTTGAATATGAGGTAGAACGTTTTTATAGAGACGCTAAGATAACAGAAATTTATGAAGGGACAAAAGAGATACAAAAAAATACAATAGCCAGCTCATTATTAGGGAAATTTTAATTGCTCAAAAGGTTGCGTGCCCTATTACATAGAGTTCCCTCTTGGAAATATACTACGGTGAAACGGTAACTCGCCTAAGCGGATAAAATTTCTTCTTCTCGAGGGTACCCATGTCCTTCTTTTTAATTTTGAGTAAATACTGAAAATTTTTAATCGAGGGCTATGATGTTTACAAAAGAAAACATAGAGAAAATAGATGGAGATACTAAAAAATGGCAAAAGGTTTATAAAGAATCTATTGCAAAGGCTCCTGAAAGATTAAAGCGATTTTCTACTGTTTCAGACCATCCTGTCCAAAGCCTCTATACCCCATTCGACATTAAAGATCTTGATTATTCGAACGATATAGGATTCCCGAATCAATACCCGTTTACCAGGGGTGTTCAACCAACTATGTACAGGGGAAGACTATGGACCATGAGGATGTTTGCAGGTCTGGGCTCTGCCAAAGATACCAATGAGAGATTTCACCTTCTTGTAAATGAGGGTCAGACAGGCCTATCCACAGCCTTTGATATGCCCACCTTAATGGGATATGATACTGACTCCCCAAAATCGCGAGGGGAATGTGGCAGATGTGGAGTTGCAATCGATACATTAAAAGATATGGAAATATTGTTTGATGGCCTTCCTATTGACAAGATCACCACCTCTATGACCATAAATCCACCAGCTGCAGTGATGTGGGCAATGTATATCGCAATGGCTGAAAAAAGAGGGATACCCAGGGAAATGATAGGTGGAACCATACAAAATGATATGCTCAAGGAATTCATTGCACAGAAAACATTCATGTGCCCTCCAAAACCCTCTATGAGGCTCATTACCGACACTGTTGAATTTGGCACAAAAGAAGTTCCCAGGTGGAATCCCATAAGCATAAGTGGCTATCACATCAGAGAGGCTGGGTCCACTGCTGTTCAAGAACTTGCCTTTACTTTAGCCGATGGTATTGCCTATGTGGAGGCTGCTCTCGAAAGAGGTCTTGCTGTTGATTCCTTTGCCCCGAGACTCTCTTTCTTCTTTAACTCACACCTTGACTTTTTTGAAGAGATTGCAAAGTATAGGGCAGCTAGAAGGATGTGGGCAAAAATCATGTCTGAGAGATTTAAGGCAAAAGATCAGCGCTCAATGTGGCTCAGATTTCATACGCAAACTGCTGGTTGTTCTCTTACTGCCCAACAGCCATATAATAATGTGATTAGAACTGCTCTTGAGGCCCTGGCAGCTGTGCTTGGTGGAACACAATCGCTCCATACCAATTCTCTTGACGAGGTTCTTGCATTGCCCACTGAAGAGGCAGCCACTATTGCTCTTCGTACACAACAAATAATTGCTGAAGAATCAGGAGTAGCAAATACCATTGATCCCCTGGGAGGATCTTTTTATGTCGAACGCCTGACAAGAGATATGGAAGAAGAGGCCTTTGAGTATATTAAAAAAATTGATGATATGGGAGGAATGGTAGCGGCAATAGAGAGAAACTACCCCCAATTAGAGATAGCAGACGCTGCCTATAAGTATCAGAAACAGATAGACAGCAAAGAAAAGACAGTAGTCGGGGTAAACAAATATATGACTGAAGAAAAGCTTCCTGTAGAGACCCTTCAAATAGAGGAAGAATTAGAGAAAAAACAGATTCAATGGACAAATCAAGTGAAGGATACGAGAGACAACAAAAAGGTAAAAGATGCATTAGAGAAATTAGGCGAATCTGCGCAAAGAGATGATAATCTCATGCATCCAATTATAGGTGCAGTGAAAGCATATGCTACTGAGCAAGAGATTTGTGACCTGTTCCGGGAAGTCTTTGGAGTATACCGAGACCCCGGTGTTTACTAAAAAATGTGCCTAAAGTGATGAAAATTAAAAGTCAACTCAAGTGGAAAGATGCTTGATCGTGAACAATAAATTGTATCCTTTCGATTTCTCTACGGACAATCCACAGCAGACAACAAACATTTGCTAGGAATATCACATGAATCAAAAAAGAAAAATTAGGGTTTTAGTAGCGAAACCAGGCCTGGATGGTCATGATAGAGGCGCCAGAATTATTGCCAGAACATACAGGGATGCTGGTTTTGAGGTTGTTTATTCGGGGCTCCATCAAACCCCTGAAGAGGTGGTACAGGCCGCTATTCAAGAAGATGTGGATATGATAGGATTATCTTCGTTAGCAGGTGCCCACATGTATCTCTTTCCACGAGTGGTAGAGTTATTACAAAAAAATAATGCAGATGATATTGTGGTGTGCGGTGGTGGTATATTTCCAGAAGATGATATTCCTAAACTAAAAAAGGCAGGAATTAAGGAATTGTTTACCCCGGGAACGTCTTTAGATGATGTTGTGAAATGGGTTGAGGAAAATGTCAACCCCAGGGGTTCGTAAAATGGTTCAATCATCAAACAGGTACAGAGTATATTTTTTTCTCCTCAATCAATTAACAACATAACGATGTAACGACAATGGGAATAGCTGAAAAAATAATATCTGGGGATATCAGGTCTGTTGCCCGGCTCATCAGGGATATTGATGATAATGTCCCTGGGGCCAGAGAAGTTCTTAAAGATCTTTATCCATCTACTGGGAGGGCATATGTAGTTGGTATAACTGGTGCACCTGGCGTAGGGAAATCTACATTAGTAGATCAGATGGTGACTCACCTTCGCAGTGCTGGAAATACTGTTGGTGTCCTTGCAGTAGATCCGACCAGCCCTTTCAGCGGTGGCGCTATATTGGGTGACAGGGTAAGGATGCAGCGTCACAGCATGGATGAAGGTGTGTTTATACGTTCAATGGCAACGAGAGGCTACTTCGGGGGCATTACGCAATCGACAAGAAGCGCTATTGATGTCCTAGATGCCATGGGAAAGGACTGGATTATAGTTGAAACAGTTGGTGTCGGGCAGGATGAAATAGATATTGTTCAGAGCGCACATACTACAATTATAGTACTCGTGCCTGGAATGGGCGATGATGTGCAGGCCCTTAAGGCAGGCATCTTAGAGATAGGAAATATTTTTGTAATAAACAAGGAGGATAGAGAAGGAGTAGACAGGACGGTAAGCGATATTCGCTTGATGATTGAGATGGATGAAAAAAGATATAAAGATGGGTGGAAGCCACCAATTCTCACTGCCCAGGCGGTATTTGATAAAGGTGTGAAGGAAATCCTGGATGAAATTGACAAACATCGCAAACATTTGCAATCTTCTGCACAAATAGAATCCACGCGTAAGTATGAAAAGGCCCGAAATGACCTTTCCGAGATGATAAAGGATAAAATTCTCCATGATGTTTTAGATGGAATCATCAATTCAGGTGAGTTTGAAACCACCCTCCAATCAATTGTAAAAGGTGAAATCGATCCCTACACTGCCTGTGATACTATTGTTTTAAAGAAACTAAAAACAGGTACTACATAGTGGAAAACCCTCTTCCATGGTGGGCTACTCAGATTATCTTGTTAGCTCTCGCTATTTTTTTTATAATTTTTGGTATAGACTTGCTTTATACCGCATATCAGCTGACTGAACCATTCTCATTTATTATGACATTCTTTGCCTCTAATTTTATTATACTTATCAGTGCGACTCTTCTTTTTAGTTTTGCGTGGAAGATAGTGAGCTATATAAGGAAAACAAAGGAAAAGGAAGGATAAAAGCGTTATATTTAAAAGATTATTAGAGGATATCATGGCACATGAAAAAAAAGAAAAGCCAATAGGCAAACGATTAAAAGATATACGGACTGATAAAGAACTGAGTCTTGATTACTTAGCTAACGAGACAGGTTTCTCCATCGATTATATCTCCAGTATAGAGAAAGGGGCCATTATGCCTCCGGTCGCCACTATTTTACGGCTTTCAAGGGCCCTAGAAGTAGATAGCGGTATTCTCTTGAAAAAAGAGAGGGATGAAGCCGACAAAAAGAAAGCAGAGGGCTTTAGAGAAAGGACGGAGGATTACACCTATCAAACATTAACACCAGATGCTATTCATAAACATCTCAAGGCCTTCAAAGTCTTTATAGAGCCGGTCTCGGATCATAAAGGGGTAAGTTATCAGCATGAAGGAGAAGAGTTTATCTATGTGCTGAAAGGTAAAATAGAGGTAACTGTTGGAGATAATAAAAATGTGTTAAACCCGGAGAATTCATTACATTTTAACTCATCCATCGTTCATAAACTCAGAAACGTAAGTTCTGAAAAAGCAGAAATGGTGGTTGTACTCTATACACCATAAACATGTGAAGATGAAATGTCTTATCAACTAAATGAAGAACAGAAGATGATCCAGGCTATGGTCAAGGATTTAGCTCGGGAGGCCATCCTTCCTACTGCGGCCGAAAGGGATAAAACAAAAGAATTTCCCGCAGATATTGTAAAACAAATGGGCGAACTTGGGCTTATGGGAATGAGTGTTCCACCTGAATACAATGGAGCAGGCGTCGATACAATAAGCTATAGTTTAGCCCTTCAGGAAATTGGATATGCATGTGCATCTACAGCCGTTATCATGTCTGTTCATAATAGTGTGTCCTGCGGTCCTATCTACAGGTTTGGCTCTGACTTTCTTAAAGAAAATTATCTCAAGCCTCTGGCAGCAGGGACAAAGCTTGGGTGCTTTGCAGTGACAGAACCAGGTGCAGGATCTGATCCCGCCGGTGCAAAATCAACGGCTAAAAAGGACGGAAATAGTTATATTTTAAATGGTACCAAGGCATGGATCACCAGCGGGAAAAATGCAGATGTTGTGGTGGCCACTGCCTACACAGACAAGGCTAAAAAGCACAAGGGAATAAGCACATTTGTGCTTGAAAAAGGAATGCCCGGTTTTATTATTGGCCCAGAGGAGGATAAAATGGGTCAGAGGGCATCAGATTGCACAAGCCTGATATTTGAAGATTGCAGGGTCCCTGCTGAGAATTTGCTGGGTGAAGAGGGACAGGGGTTTATTATTGCTATGACCGCCCTGGATGAAGGAAGAATAGGCGTCGCTTCTTTATCTGTGGGACTCTCTCAAGCATGTTTGGATGCAGCCGTAACATATGCACAAGAAAGAGTGCAATTTGGCAGCCCTTTATCAAAATTTCAAGGCCTTCGCTGGATGATAGCCGATATGGCAGTCCAAATCGAAGCATCAAGGCTCCTCACATTCAATGCTGCATCGATGAAAGACAGGGGAGAAAAATTTACACGAGAGGCATCTATGGCAAAATTATTCGCATCTGAGACTGCCAACAGGTCTGCATATCAAGCAATTCAGATTCACGGGGGGTATGGATATAGCAAGGAATATCCCGTAGAGAGATACTACCGTGATGCCAGGGTATTAACTATCTATGAAGGAACCTCAGAGGTACAAAGGATCGTAATAGCGAATAATACAATAGAATAGCAGCTTTATACTGTTACTTCTTTTTTTAGCCTCACACTACACCCCTTCCCTTTAATTTTTCCGCTCTTAGTACAAGGATTTTTTAGCGGGGTTTTGAAGGAAACCACTGCCTTTCATATGATGTGTTTTCATAGCAATCTCATTGTATAAATAAATAAATCATGGTAAATATATCTTTTTAAAATGGCAGTGGCGAATAAAAAATAAAAAAATGGTTAAAGCGAATAACAAACAATTCATTCATTCTTTACCTGTCAAACCCGCCTGCCGTCCAGCAGGCAGGCTTACAGCGTGTGTATCTGCCAGATGGTTTACTGTAGCGGCTCTCATTATGATCATACCGTGCCTTCCTTTCACCCATCTCACCGCACAAGAAAGGGTCAGAAAACCTGCAGTGGCTGGTTCTTTCTACCCAAAAGACAAAAAAGAGTTAACAAAAACAGTTGATGATTTTATTTCAAATGTCAAGCACACGCAAATAGCAGGCAAAATTTTAGGCATTATGTCACCTCATGCAGGATATGTTTTCTCAGGTCAGGTAGCCGCATATGCTTACAGGCACATCAAGGATACACAGTATGATACAGTCATACTAATTGGTCCTAGCCATCGTGTTTATCTCAAAGGTGCATCAGTAGGAAATTGGGATGCCTATGCGACCCCTCTGGGAAAGGTAAAAGTAAACAAGAAAATTGTTACCTCCCTTCTCAGCATAGGGGAACCCTTTCATTTTGTTGAGCAGGCCCATATCATGGAACATTCTGTTGAGACACAGATCCCCTTTCTGCAAAGGGTTTTAAATAATTTTGATATTGTCCCCATTGTAATGGGTCCCCTGTCCCTTAAGTATTGTACAAAAATCAGTGAGGCCCTTGTAAAGATTGTGAAAAAAAGAAATTTCCTTTTTGTGGCATCATCAGATATGAGCCATTATCCAGACTACAGCAATGCAAATAGTGTTGACCGAAATACTCTTTCTTTGATAAGGAAATGCGACCCAAAGCTTGTATTCACCTCAGAGAAAAAGGTATGTAACAAAGGAATTCCAAACCTTTCTACCACCCTTTGCGGGTTGAGTTCATTGGTAACAGTAATGATGACTGTCAAACAATTGGGAGGAGATGCAGTAAAGATACTTCACTATGCAAATAGCGGTGATGTAGCCATACATGGCCGCAGAGAAACCCGAAGAGTGGTTGGATATGGAGCAGTAGCCTTTTATAAACAATAAAACAAGGAGCATGCAATGAACCCCATTGCCCAACAATTAAATGAGAGTATCAAAAAAGCTAATCCCCATATATATGATATGCTATCGCCTAAAGGAAAAAATCTTTACTTTCCCAAAGGCATTCTCTCGCAAGGTGCTGAGGCCAAGGAAAAGGCATTTAAATATAATGCTACCATAGGTATTGCCACAGAAAATGGAGTGCCTATGCATCTTCCTTCGATCATGTCATATATAAACCTACCGCCTCAGCAATCACTTAATTATGCATCCTCTTTTGGGATACCGAAGCTCAGAGAGACCTGGCAGCAACTATTATTCCACAAAAACCCATCCCTCGCTGGTAAAAAAATAAGTCTCCCAATCGTAACAAATGCCATAACCCATGGCGTCTCTGTTGCCGCTGATATGTGGATCGATGAAAACGATGTTGTGCTGCTCCCTGATAAGATCTGGGGAAACTATACACTGATATTAACTGTTTTGCATGGTGCACAGATTAAAAACTATGAGCTTTTTTCATCACAGGGGGGATTCAATCTCACTGCATTTGAAGAGAGCCTTCGAAAAGAGGCGAAAGGAAGGGAAAAACTTGTGGTATTGTTAAATTTCCCTAACAATCCCACAGGATATACGCCAACAAAGGAAGAAGGAAAAAGGATTGCCGAGATTTTAGGTAATCTGGCAGAAAAAGGCACCAACCTTGTCGTGCTTTTAGATGATGCCTACTTTGGGCTTTTTTATGATGACAATTCAATGAAGGAATCTCTTTTTGCATTACTCACCGGAATTCATTCAAGGATAATGGCAGTAAAACTGGATGGTGGAACCAAAGAAAACTATGTGTGGGGACTAAGGGTGGGCTTTGTTACCTATGGCACGTTATTACAGGGCAACTCCAACACCTGCTATGATGCCCTGGAGAGAAAGACTGCCGGTGCAGTCAGGGGCAGCATATCAAACAGTCCTCATCTGAGCCAATCTATGATCCTTGGTTCACTTAACTCAGAAAACTATGAGAAAGAAAAGGAAGAAAAATTTGCAATACTGTGCAAACGTGCAACCCGGGTGAAAGAAGTACTTGCAAATAAGAAATATTATGAGGCCTGGGATGTCTATCCTTTCAATTCAGGTTATTTTATGTGTCTCAGGTTAAAGAAAGTAAATGCCGAAGAATTACGACTTCATCTTTTAAACAAATACGGTGTTGGGGTAATCTCACTGGGTGAAACAGATATACGAATAGCATTCTCCTGTGTTGAAGAAGAAGATATTCAAGATATTTTTCATATAATATTCCAAGCAATTAAGGATATTGAAACTATTTCTTAAAGTTATTTATTCACTAATAAAAGGAGATACATATGGAGAAAGTGCCACAGAGAGTTGAAAGAAAAATGACCGATATCTATACTGACGCACCAGTTGCACAATACGGTAAAAGAAAACCGGATTTTTCAACTATGGGAAGGAAAGTAACAAATCAATTTAAAAACTGCCGAGAAATTGTGGTAGTGGAGGCAAGCAGAACTCCTTACGGTCGATCAGGAGGAGTCCTTAAAGATTTTACAGCCATGGAACTTGGGGCAATGGCAATCCAGGAAGTCCTGAGACGAACCAACGGCAAGGTCAAGCCAGGGGACGTAGATTATATCTTTATGGGACAGGTTGTACCAGCAGCGTGTGGACAGGTTCCTGGTAGGTCTGCTTCAATACTTGCAGGAATTCCTGAATCGGTCCCTACTATTACTGTCAACAAGGTGTGCTCTTCTGGAATCAAAACCATTGACCTGGCAACCCAGATGATTCAATTGGGAAGGGCCGAGATATGTATAGCCGGTGGACAGGAAAGTATGAGTAATTGCCCGTATGCCCTCACAGAAATGAGGTGGGGTGTACGAATGGGACTTAAAAGCCGACCAGCACTTGACTTAATGGTATATGATGGCCTATGGGACCCATTCTATGACCGACACATGGCTATTCACGGCTCGGAGGTAGGTGATGAATTTGGTTTCAGCCGTGAAGAGCAAGATGAATGGGCCTGCCATTCACAGATGGCAGCAGTTGAGGCCATGAAGGCTGGGAGAATGGATGATGAAACATTTCCAGTAGAGGCCAAAAAAGGTAAAGAGGTGGTTATTGTTGACAAAGATGAACCACCCAGACCACATACTACAATGGAAGGGCTGGCAAAATTACCCCCTGTTTTTGGACACAAAAGCACAGTTACTGGCCAGGCAGGAAGTGTAACTGCCGGAAACGCCCCGGGCATCAATGATGGGGGAGATGTCTGTCTGTTGATGAGCAGAGAAAAGGCAGATGAACTTGGTCTGAAGCCCTTATTCACCATCCTGGATTATGCTGAAGTCTCTCAACCGACAAAGGATATTGCCACTGTTCCGGGACTGGCCATAAAAAAGGTTTTAGAACAGAATGATATGACCATTGACCAAATTGATCTTATCGAAATCAATGAAGCGTTCGCCGCTGTTGTATTAGTCAGCGCTCGAACAATTCTGGGACTCACCAAGGAGCAGATGTTTGCCAAAGTTAATGTGAACGGAAGCGCTATTGCCTATGGGCATCCTATAGGAGCAACTGGAGCAAGAATAGTCATGACACTAGCCTATGAGCTGAGGCGAAGAGGAGGCGGAATTGGCATATGTGGCATCTGTTCTGGCTCTGCCCAGGGTGACGCTATGCTTATTGAAGTTGAGCCCTAAAAAAATTAAAGGAGGAATGACATTCCCTTCATTCCTCCTTATGGTATTTTTATCACCACCGCATGTATCACTACTCCCCTGCTAATATGCTGGCCTTTTTGGTTGTCTCTTTTAATCGTAACACAAGGGTGTTAAATAAGCTTTTTAACTGTGGCGATAATGATTCATATTCCTTTTCCAGTCTCTCCTTGTCTAAAATACCTAACTTTACCACACCTTCTGATATTACTGATGCGGTGCGCAATTGGGTTGTCTTTAATAAAAAAGGAATTTCTCCGATAATAGCTCCCTCTCCAAGGGTATCTATTGTTAGCAATCCCTTTGGTGTGCGCTTTTTAACCTTTACCTTCCCTTCCAACACAACAAAGAACCAATCCCCTTTCGCACCCTCCTCTATTATAGTAAAATTGGGTTGGACAACCTCTTCTTTCACAATATATGCATATATGATACTGTCTATCGCCATCGACACACTCATTCCTTCTACGACATCATAAAAAAACCTATCTGCTTCAATGCATCTTTGCTAATATCTTGAAATTCTAGCCCCAAGAAAAGATAGCCAGGAACCGTATTTTTTTTCACTGATTTTATTATGACAACTTCATCGACACTGCTCCCTGAAGGAAGCTGAAAGCTGATTTTCAGCTGATTTCCAGGCTTATGGCTCACATGTATAGCATTTCTCGCATTCACCTCAATCCCTAAACCCATAGGACTGATATCCTTAATAACGCCATGTAAGTTTTCTGTTTTTGAATGGGTTGCTAAACGGTAACTACATTCCTGATCACAATTTTTTCTGAAATATCTCCGTTTATTGCTTTTCTTATCTGCTTCTAATTGTTCCTCCTTGACTCGCTTTTTCTTCGCAGTTAATTCATTAATGACCCTGTTCATCCTGAGCAACCTATGGAGGCTCTGTTGAATAATATACCGTAATATCACAGGCATGTTTTTATACTCCTCAGCAAGTCGTACAGGATGCCAGACTTCGAGCTCAACATCATCTATTGCTTCAACAGATGCGGATCGTGGTTCAAGGAGAAAATTAAAAAATGTCATCTCTCCAAAAACCTCCCCTCTTTTTAACGTAGCCAGGGGAATAATAGTATTATTTGATTTTTTAAAGATTCGTACATTGCCCTTAAGGATCTTATAGATCGATATTCCATAATCTCCTTCTTTAATGATTAGTTCACCTTTTGAATACGATAGATGAACGACTGGAGGTGTTTTTTTTTCAGCCATGTATTAAACCTTATACGAAACCAAGAGAAATGCTTGAAAAACGTTTCAGCAAGTCTTAAAAATGTAAAATAAAAGAGATATGTTTATTTGTCCAGAATAAATTTCCCTTTACGAGTAACTGATCTTACAATCCAGGTAAAAATATGATAGATTTTATAGATAATTACAACCTTCTGCAACCATTAAGCACATGCAATTATCAGAATTTGTTGAGAAACTAAAACAATCAACGGATCTCGGCCCTCAGATAGTCTATCATCGCTATCTTTCTCGGCAAGATCCGCAATACGATCACACACCGATCTTCTCTCAAAACGTTTTACATCTCCTTCGTGAATGTAATATCGAAACACTGTATGCTCACCAGACCGAGGCCATCGGAAAATTACAAGAGGGGAAAGACATAGTAGTATCTACCCCTACCGCCAGTGGCAAGAGCCTTATCTATAATGTTGGTGTTATTGAGACAATATTAAAAACACCATCCGCACGGGCCCTGTATATCTTTCCTCTTAAGGCCCTGGAACAGGATCAGCTCAAAAATCTCAGTGACTTTACCGTCGGGCTTAAGAAAGTCCAGATCAGTGCAGCCATTTATGATGGGGATACATCAACAGGTGACAGAAAGAAGATTAAGGAGAAGGTTCCAAATATCATCCTGACTAATCCTGACATGCTCCATATAGGCATACTTGCCTATCACGAAAAATGGGCTGAATTTTTTTCTAATCTGTCCTTCGTGATTATTGATGAAGTTCATACGTATCGGGGAATTTTTGGCTCACACCTTGCCCAGATAGTGAGAAGATTAAAAAGAATTTGCCTTCTGTATAATACAACACCACAATTTATCCTTTCCTCAGCCACTATTCAAAATCCTCATGATTTTGCAATAAACCTCATAGATAAAAACTTAGCCGTGATTTCTCACAGCGGTGCCCCCAAATCCGGACAGTATTTTATGTTTCTCAATCCTTTGACCAGTACCAATTTTTTAGCCACACAATTATTTATCCAATGCCTCAACGCTCACTTCAGAACAATTGTATTTACCCAGTCCAGAAAGGTCACCGAACTCATTCATATGTGGGTCAAACAACTGGCGCCAGATTTAACAGATAAGGTCAGCTCATACAGGGCTGGATTTTTACCTGAGGAACGCCGTTTGATTGAAAAAAGACTCACGCGCGGACACCTCCTTGGTGTTATATCAACAAGTGCCTTGGAGATGGGAATTGATATAGGGTATCTGGACGTATGTATATTGGTTGGATACCCAGGCACCATTATTAATACCTGGCAAAGAGGGGGAAGAGTAGGACGCTCCGGGAGAGATTCCCTGGTCATTCTGGTTGCCAATCAAGATGCCCTGGATCAATACTTTATGAAACATCCAGCTTCCTTTTTTGATCAATCCTTTGAAGCCGCAGTCATCGACCCGGACAATGCCCATGTTATACGGGCCCATTTACCCTGTGCAGCAGCAGAAAATCCTCTCACCTTGCAGGATAGCCAATTCTGGCATAATGATCTCAGTGGTCATTGTGATTTCTTAGAATCTACTGGAGAGCTTAGCAGGACGAGCGAAGGGAACCATATATGGTTTGCGACCAAAAAAAGGCCACATCTGAGGGTAAACATACGCTCAATTGGTAAAAGCTACACCATATTTGATGCCCATACAGGGAAGGCGATAGGAACCGTTAATGGAATACGAGCTTTCAAGGAGTGTCATCCTGGTGCAATATATCTTCATAGGGCCAGCCCATATCTCGTAGAGAAGTTACTGATCGATAAAAAAAACATTATTGCGCGACACACAGAACTGCAATATTTTACCCGGATACGATCGGAAAAAGAAACCGAGATTATCAAGATTACCAAAAGCCAGCCAAAAGGGCAATTTGTTGTGAAACTTGGAAATCTTCAAGTGACGGAAACAATAACCGGCTATGAGAAAAGGAGGACTCCCGGCCAGGAATTGATTGGTGTATTCCCGCTTGAGCTTCCTCCCCAGACATTTGAGACAGTAGGGCTTTGGTTTATTATTGAGGATAGTATCAAGAAAATGGTGAACGATAAAGGGTATCACTTTATGGGTGGGATTCATGCCATAGAACACGCAGCCATTAGTCTCTTTCCCATTTTTGCATTATGTGATAGAAATGACCTTGGAGGAATATCATACCCATTTCACCCTCAGATAGAAAAATCAGCTATATTTATTTATGATTCCTATCCAGGGGGTGTAGGGCTTGCACAGAGGGGTTTCGATATAATCCTGAATCTGTTGAGTCAGACTCTGGAGCTTATTAAAAGCTGTCCGTGTGAGCAGGGCTGCCCCTCATGTATATATTCGCCAAAGTGTGGTTCAGGCAATAAACCTTTAGATAAAAACGCTGCGTTACTGATTTTAGAGGCCCTGACAGGCGTAATACCTTTGTCAGATATCCCTGCTATTGAAAAAGAAGAAAAAGATTCTCTCTTTCCGGTACATAACGAAATGGTAGCGAAAGTGGCCAATAAAAAAAGGATTTGTTATTTTGATTTAGAGACACAGAAGTCAGCGGAAGACGTGGGTGGGTGGCAGAATGCACATTTAATGATGGTGTCTGTGGCTGTAGTGTTTGATAGTCTGGATGAGCGTTTCTACACCTTCACAGAAGATCAGATAGATGCGTTAATTGCAAAGCTCACCACATCTGATCTTGTGGTTGGTTTTAATTGTAAAAGATTTGATTATGCAGTACTTTCACCGTACACGAGCCACGACGTACATACCATACCAACATTTGATATACTTGAGGATATCTATAATAGGCTTGGATACAGGCTAAGCCTTGATCATCTGGCTCAAGAAACCCTTCATAAAGGAAAATCAGCGAATGGACTCAAGGCCTTGGAATGGTTCAAGACAGGAGATATAGAAAAATTAACGCACTATTGCAAAGATGATGTCGCATTGACTAGAGATCTTTTCTTGTATGGTCTGGAAAATGGATACCTTGTCTATCGAAATAAAAATCAGAATGAAAGGCTGCGACTGTTAGTCGATTGGGATGTTGGTAAAATAATTGATGGATTGAGGGATTGAGGGATTAAGCAAAACCACACTAATTGTGAAACGGTGAAAAAATTCCGATATACGTAATGAAACAGGGGGATAAAGCAATGTTTGGCCTGGGTACAACAGAGCTGCTTATTATTGGGGGAATTATCTTGCTCATCTTTGGTGCCAAGAGATTACCAGAAATTGGCAAGGGGCTCGGAGGTGCCATAAAGGAATTTAGAAAGGTGAAACAAGATATAACCCCGAATGATGGCAAAGAAAGCTCAAAGGGAAAACACAAAGAGGAAACATCCATAGAAAACACATTGGTCGAAAAGGTAGTAAAAGAAATTCCGGTGGTCAAAAAAGGCCTTGCAATTAAGAAAAAGGCAGAAAAAATAACAAAGATCATTAAATAGAGGATGCCCATTTTAACACATCCATCATCTCCTTATGAATCCTTCCATTCGATGCCAAAATAGATGAAGACTCCAGGTGATAGTCGTTCCCGCCCATATCTGTTACAATCCCACCTGCCTCCTCTACAAGCAACCATCCTGCTGCGATATCCCAGGGATTTAATTTGAGTTCCCAGAATCCGTCAAAGCGCCCTGCTGCAACATAGGCAAGGTCTAATGCTGCTGACCCTGCCCTTCGAATAGCCTGTGCCTTAAGGATCATTTCATTAAAGTAATTCAGATTATTGTGGCTGTCTTCCCGAATATCATACGGGAACCCGGTAGCTAAAAGGCTTTTGATAATTCCACGAGTATTCGACACATGGATTTCTCTGTCATTTAAAAAGGCCCCCTTCCCTTTTTCTGCAACAAACATTTCATCGAGCATAGGATCATACACAATGCCTACAGTCATGATATTGAGCCTTTCAAGTGCAATAGAGACGCAAAAATAGGGATAGCCATGGGCATAATTAGTTGTTCCATCCAGAGGGTCGATAATCCATCTGAAATCGGATCCTCTGTCTATATCAGTAAATTCTTCCGCTAGGATATCATGTTCGGGAAACAAGGCATTTATTTTGGATGTGATCATCTCTTCAGAGATTTTATCTACTTCTGTTACGAGATTAATCTCTCCCTTATAATCTATTGTATGTACTGAATTAAGCTTATCCTTGAGAAATATCCCTGCTTCTCGTGCTATTTCTATTGCACACTCTTTGAGATCTTTCATTTGTTATTATTCTTTCCAAAGCAGTAAAACCTTTGCAAAATATTGGTTATGCAAAAATACCGCATTATTGAAATGTGAGAATGGTGATCATCGTAAAATAATAATTATAATTATTTACTTTAAATATATTTTATAACTATTTTATTTTACGATTCAAAGAAAAGTATCTAAAATGCATATCCTGCAGATAAAACACCAAATAGCCTCTCACTTGTGATCTCTTGGTCGATTGTTGCACTCCATGCCCCATCTGTGTATTGTTCTTGTCTCCCATCTGTATATATATATGTATAGTCAAGCTGAAGAGCAAAAAACCAACTGCTTGAAATATTATACCGCCCTTTTAGCAAAAACAAGACAGCATCTCCATCGCAGTTTCCTTCTGAAACCTTGGCCCGTAACACATGGACATCCAAATCTTCTGCATGAACAATTGGGGAGTAACCAAGGCTCGCGTCGAAGCTCCATTTGTTGTTGAATATATACTGTGCTCCGATTTCAATATATGGGATGCTATAGGTCACTTCATATGTTAAATCTACACTGCCAGCTCCTGTGTAATCATATCCTGACAGGCCAGAGGGAGACCATTGTCGGTTAAGCTTACATTCGTAGTCAAAGTTCTGGTAACGATATCCAACTCCTGCAATAAGTGACCAGTGTGGCCTTTCAAAAAACCTGTAGGAAACATTTATACCCAGCATTAATACATCAAGATATGCATCGCTCTGGGAATATACATCCAGCTGAGATGGATTCGCTGCAGTCAACCAGTCTGAGTCTTCCATTTTTCCTGCATCACGTGTATAATTTTTTTTCGCACCTACGCTCACCTTCCAATTTCTTTTGAACTCTTTGCTTTCTTCAACAGAAATCATCCACATATCTAAGGGAAACTCTAATTTGCTTATTGGAAAATGATAGGTGCCGCTCCCAGATGGAGTGACATACCTCCCCCCAATCTGATAGGTTGTATCCCCGCTCAGTCCGCCAATTCCTACTGTGATATATGTATTAGACCCCTGTGAAAAAGTTGTAGATTCATAGATCGTAGGAGGGTTAAAGATTTCTTTTTCAGTGTCATCAGCAAAAAGGTACGGGGTAATACAGAAAATGCTAAGAATAATTTGAATGTGAAGAAAAAGTTTTTTTAGCATAACCTTGGCCCTTTTTTGGACTTGTTGAGCATCAATTTCCAATCGAAAAGCCCCACATCTCATAGAGAGAAGTAAGGCTTTTGTGATAAAATGTCTTCTAATGGATGGTATGACAGCCCAACACTTCGGAAACGGTGCTGGCCAGGGCGGTATCCACCTCTATGGTTCCGGTAGTAAGCTTTCTACCGGGCTTTTTCTTGTTCAGCTCTGTGTGTGCCTGGATGATCCAGGTAGCCGCCACATCAGGGGGCACCTTGCCGGTGTTGATTACCAGGTCAAATGCACTGGCTGCCGTTGCATCATACCAGTTAACATCATAAAACGTCTTGACAAAGGCGTCACGCTCTCTATCCCACTCCCTGAGCACTGCCTCAGCCCTGCCACGATCTGCTATTCTCTCCTTTTCCATAGCCCGCCGTACTCTCACAGGGAAAGGGGATTGTACCCGCACGTTCAGTACATCTGAAAAAGTAGACAACACTGCAAAGGCACCCCGGCCTACTATTGCCATGTTACCGTGGCTGGCCAGGGCAAGGATCACCTGTTTTAAAAACTTGACCGTTGTCGCCCTCATATCGTCAAAGCGTGCCCAAAATCCCGGCCCAGAGTTATACATCTCGCCTAATTGAACAATGCTGTGCTCTGCAAATACCTTTTCCATCGTGCTCTTGTCTACAAAATGGTAGCCAAGGGCCTCTGCAACCTTCTCCCCGATATAACTGCCCTCGCTGTAGATTTCTCTGGATATGGTTATCACTGGCATGTGTTCCACCCCCTTGTTCTTTTTTTGAGATAATGCCTTAAATTTCAAAAGATATCAAGGTTTTTCACGCAGAATGGGCTATCAGCAACGACGAGCTTACATATTTACGGGTAGCCTGTAATTCACAGTGGAGGTGAATATTTTTTTTATAGAGAAATATGTTACGATATGTTTTTCTTTGGTGAGGGTGTTCGTCTGGGGGATATTGGAAGCTTTACGATTCGGCATTGCCAGACATCGAGCGGGAGTCCTTTGGGATTTTTATTGAAGGCGTTTGAGAGGATTCAGGAGCCACAAGACCACGCCGTATGATACGGGTTATTGTGGGGCTTAGCGTGCGCCGAGCTGACATCCATCTGGATATGACGGCGGTTATTATATACCCCACGATGAAGCCGGCAAGGCTTAAGAGCGCGATAGCGCCTGTTTCACTCATGGCCAATCTCGTGCTTAACTCATCACCCAGAAAAGCACCTGAAATCAGGCCTGCTACTGGTATCAAATAGAGAATTGCAGCACTTTTCATTATTGTCCCTGAGCTGAGGTGCATGGAAACCAGATCACCCGCTCCAGCTCCAGCCCTGTTGATAGCCTTGATGGTCATCTCGGAATTGCATCCAAACGAGACACGGCATGAACCGCAATGAGAACACGCATCATTTCTATCGGTTTCAACCTGCGCCCACCCATCCTCGGTAATGCTGGTGACCAAACCCTTTTCTTGTGCCATGTTCCACTCCTTTGTACACCTACAATTCCTATAGGTTACGATACCTCTCAGCAATCAATTGTCAATGCTTTTTTTTAATCAATGAGTCTCAACACACTCTATCCAGGTTCAATGATGCAGGAAAAGAACACAGAGTGCTACAATCCTGGGGGCGACACATCGTTCACCCCCATGACGTTGGTTATCTCCAGCAACTTCCTGGATGATAGCCCATACCTGAACCGTAGCCTCTCTTATGGTGGCGGTATCCCCCTTCATACCTGTGCCTGGATCGAAACTCAGGAATAATTGTGCGTGTCTCGAGTGTATAGGCAAGTCGCTTCTCATCCATCTTTGCTCGAAGCTCACTGAGGCTTTTCTGAAGCTTTTTTGCCTTTCCAGGATCAGGGTCAGCCCTATTGAGGAGGGTATTCAGTTCATCTGACATAGCCATAATCTCATTTCGTAACGTTATGGTTTCGTTATAGAATTTACGGTCAAGCTCTTGAAGTTTGCTTCGCTGCTCTTCTGTCACATTTCCGTATCCTCTCTCATACTGCCCAGAATACCTTGAATCGGTCCCCCAGGGTCCCATCATGTGTGGGCCTCTTGTAAAACCAGGGCCGTGTGCCCATAGGGGCACCGCAAGAGCCGAAACGAGCAGCACACTTCCTAAAAGTACGAATAATCTTTTCATCTTCCTTCCTCCATTAATAGTTATTTTTCGGTTTGCTTGTAATTAAGCAACCCATTGTAAAATACCACAATGTGGTATTGCTTACACTAAAAATAATGCTTCCTTTATCTTTGTCAAATTTTTTTAGCAACTTCTTTACATTCACCACATCGTGGTATAAGTAGGAAACAAAGGAGGTATACGTTCGTGGATAAAGAAGAGTTTTCTTTCATTCGGCGCCAACTGGGAAAAACGCAAAGCCAAATGGCAGAACTGCTCGGAACCTCTCTTAAAGCCATACAGAGCTTCGAACAGGGATGGAGAAATATTCCGGTACATATTGAGCGACAGATGCTCTTTCTTTTTGCTATGAAGCGAAATCGAGATAGGAAGCAGAAGCCCTGTTGGGTTATAACAAAATGCCCCATGGAAATCAGGAAAACATGTCCTGCGTGGGAATTTCACAGTGAACATCTTTGCTGGTTTATTAATGGAACGATATGCCATGGCCAAGCACAAGAAAGCTGGAGTGAGAAAATGGAATCGTGCCGAAAATGCACGGTTTTTCGAGATATTTTTCCCGCTCTGTACGATGTGGCATAAAAACAATTTTTCTTCTTTCATCACTCTTTTGTATGTATCTCCCCTATCAGCTATGTTCACCCCGTGAAATTTGACCTTATAACAGCGAAGTTTACCCCGTTAAATCCTCACAGGCTATTTAACTGGGGCGTATTTCACTGGGGAACTATCAGCTAAAAACTACACGCTCACATCTTCGCCAGTACTACCATCAACGCACACTTTTTATTTGAAAAAAAAATAAAAAAAATACATTCATATACTTGTATTCTAATTAAGAATGATTATTAATAGTATAACGAACGATGAATTAAGAAAGGAGGTGTCGAATATGACAACAATGTTACAATTAATACCGAGAAGGCAAAGTTTTCTGCCTTTCGTTCCAGAGATAGATATTTTTGACCGATTCTTCAATAGCTTTGAGCTTCCTACCCTTTTTGAAGGGGAAGAAATGGTGGTTCCTCATTTTGACATATCTGAAACAGAGAAAGAATATGTGATCAGTGGTGAGATTCCGGGAATTGATGTCAAGGATCTTAATGTAACCCTTACTGATGCTATCATCACCATTAAAGGGGAGAAGAAAAAGGAAACTGAAGAGAAAGAAGAGAATTACCATTGCATCGAAAGACACTACGGTTCATTCGAGCGGAGCTTTCGAGTTCCCGATAAGGTCAAAACAGACGAATTAGATGCAAATTACAAAGATGGTGTTTTGAAACTCACGCTCCCCAAGGCTGAAGTCAGTGAGGTCAAAAAAATAGAAGTCAAGGAAAAGAAGGCAGGAAAAAAGAAGATAAAAACTAAAAAGGCGTAATAGCCTGATTTTTACAGGGCATTGTTCAAAGGCTCTCCAGCCGATGACAATGCCCTTTTTTATGCCAACATTCAAAAATATCTTTCGCAGCGGTTTGCACTTCGCTTTTCGTGTACGTTTGAACTCTCTTTTCTCTACACTACCTTTTCAATTGACCACTTTTGGAAATTATCTTATACTTCCTTCACCCGAGCTGCACCACTATGCGTTCTCTGATATATTCCTGGCGCAAGCCAGGGCTCTATCTTTGCAAAACGTGACAATCTTTATAATCCAAGAAAAGAGGGTGGACTTTTCTGAAGTGACTGGTGTAAGGGCGCTGTTTTTTCGCAACTTATCAGTGGGGGAAACCGCATTGCCCCGACATGTCGGGGCAATGCGGAGGGGGTAAAACTCCCCCATAGATAAGTTGCTGAAAAGACCAGCCCGAGAGCCTCGGAACTGAAGAAAAGCCCACCCTCTTTAAGGAAATATATGGAAAGTTCTCAACACTAACACAGAAAAAAAGGAGTCACTATGTATCGATACAATCACCTTTTGGTTGGGGTTTCATTTGTTAACCAGGACGGAGCCTCTATTCGCTATGCAGGTCTCATCAGCAGACTGGCAAAATCCGAAAAGATCACCTTTCTCCATGTTGTGAGCACAGCAGATATTCCGGATGAACTCCGTACTGAGTATCCGGATCTTTTTCAGCCAGTTGATGAGTATGCACGGCACGAAATGGAAGCCCTTGTCAATAAATACTTTGATGGTCACCCGGAAACCCAGATCGACTATGAGGTCGTGGAAGGCTCACCCTTAATAGAGTTTTTGCGCCAAACGAAAGAGCATGAAATCGATTTGATCATCATGCGCAAGCGGAAAATACCATCTGCGAGCGGGACGCTTTTTGAAAAACTTGCACGAAAGGCACCCTGCTCTGTGCTTTTTGTCCCAGAGGGAACCATAACATGGTTTACTAACATCCTTGTGCCCGTGGATTTTTCGGAAAACTCCCTGGACGCAATGGAGGCGGCAGTGGCGCTTGCAGAGGTTTCTGAAGGGATAAAGCAAATAACCTGCCTTCATGTATATAGCGTTCCCATGGGATACTACAAGACGGGTAAAAGCTATGATCAGTTTGCTGAGATTATGAAAGGGCATGCTGAGAAGAGCTACGCTGAATTTATCAATAAAATAGATGTAAAGGGCCTCACCGCAGTTCCCCTCTTCCACCTCGAGAAAAAGGCATCTAAGGGCATTGAAGATGTTATTACCACGCGTGAACAATGCCTGGTGGTTATTGGTGCACGTGGAAGAAGGGCTGCTGCCGGTGTGCTGCTCGGAAGCGTGGCAGAGCATCTGATCCATACAACAACATCCCCCCTGCTTGCCGTAAAGAAGAAGGGAGAAGGAATGAGTATTCTGGATGCACTGCTCAAACTCTAAATGGGATGAATAGGTGTAAGGATTCAGCAGAGCAGTATTTTATCACGTTATAAACAAAAGGGGTTTTTTTTAAGCAAAAGCCCCTTCTTGTTGGTTACATACCGGACACCCCTCTCCTTCCTTATTCGATATGAGATCTAATTTGTGCGTATATTTTTTAAAGCTCACGGAAGTTAAAAAAATTTGCGCATATAATACAATTATTTAAGGAGTGTGGGTTGCCTGATACATCACCACAACAACAAGAAAACTCATTTTCCAGATTCGCCTGGAAAGCAGGAGCAGCCACGTTATGCCGTCTCGTCCTCAATACGGCTCGACGTTTTGCCTATCCTTTTGCCCCTGTGTTAAGCCGGGGGCTGGGAGTTAACTTAACCGCAGTTACATCCTTAA
>Ga0307444_1000137_pt1 | contig 38128 bp, 39 predicted proteins | sample SalMarSW160340MG_FD_202145 | JGI IMG/M metagenome (GOLD analysis project Ga0307444, IMG submission 202145) | Salt marsh sediment microbial communities from the Plum Island Ecosystem LTER, Massachusetts, United States - SW1603-40 | ecosystem: Environmental > Aquatic > Marine > Intertidal zone >...
TGCTGCTGGCCGTGTGGCTCGTCGCGAGCTCCGCGCTCGGCGCTGCGCCACCACAGGTCGCCCCGTCGAGCGCGACGGCGCAGGCGGCGGAGGGCTTCGAGTGGTTCTGGGCCATCAACGGCCCGGTGGCGGCGGACGGCGGTGGCGATCTGTCGGTGGACGCGGAGGGGAACGTGTTCCTCGCCGGGAGCCACGCCGGCCTCGACATGGATCAGGACGGGGTCGTGGACTTCGCCTCGGGGGCGACGGCCTTCGTGGGGGCGAACAACCCCCTGTTCATGAAGCTCAATCGCGGGCCCACGGACGATCGCGTCCGGCTGCGCTGGATGCGGTCGCCGCGCACGCCGGCTGATCGGTCGCAGACGAAGATCGCCGCGGACGGCCGCGGCGGGGCCTATGTCATCGGCGCCTTCATGGAGTCGGTCGCGTTCGAGGACGGCCCGACGCTCGCCGGCTCGGGTGGGAACGACGCCTACGTGGCGCGCTACGATGGCGACGGGGCGGTGACGTGGGCGAAGGTGTTCGGCGGCCCCGGAAGCGACGGGGTGTACGGGGTGGCGAGCGATGGTGACGCGAACGTCTACGTGACCGGGCTCGGGACCGGCAGCTTCCCGCTCGGCGATGGAGCGGAGTTCCGGGCCTCGGGAGAGCGCTCGGCGGTCCTCGTCTCCTACGACCCGTCGGGCGCTGTGCGCTGGGCCCGGATGTTCGGGACCGGCGCGCCGTTCGCCTTCAACCTGCGGGTGTCACCGGACGGCGTGGTCTACGTCACCGGCGAGCTCGAGGGCGCCGCGGACTTCGATGGCGATGGCAGGGTCGATCTGCCCGCGCCCCGAGACCGCGACGGGTTCGTGGCGAAGTTCGATACCGACGGCGGGTTCCTCGACGCGTGGGCGGTGCCGGCCCCCGCGCAGGTGGCGTTCCTGCCGGATGGCGACATCCTGGTGGCGAGCGTTGTGGGCGGCCAGGTGGAGGAGCGCTATGGGCCGGCCGACTTCGATGGGGATGGGCGGGCAGACCTCGTGCTCGAGGGCGCGTCGACGGGCGCGTGGGTGGGGCGCTTCTCGCCTGGCGGCGAGCGGCGCTGGCTCCGGGCCTACCGGCTCATCCCTTCCGACCTCGAGGTGCGGGACGGCTGGATCGTCATGCCGGGCAACTACACCGGTGTGCCCGACCTGGACGAGGACGGCGTGCCCGAGCCCGCTGACCGCACGGTGGATCCGTCGCTCGAGACGGATCTCGCCATCCTGGTCATGTCGGCGGAGGACGGCCGGCCGGAGCGCGTGTGGACGGCCCCCGGCCCCGGGAACGACGTGGCGTCCGCGGTCGCGTTCCTCCCGGGCGAGCCCGCGGTGGTGGTGACCGGATCGATCCAGATCACGGCCGACTTCACCGGCGATGGCGAGGCGGGCGAGGGCTGGGTCGTGTGCGAGAACCGGGGAGACGTGTTCTTCGCGCAGTACCGGCTGCCCGAGCGGCTCGCCGCGGACCGGCCGGTGGACCGCGATGAGGCTCGCGACGCGGCTCGCGATGAGCCCCGGGACGCGGCTCGCGATGACCCCCGGGACGCAGCTCGCGACGAGCCCCGGGACGCACCTCGGGATGAGACTCGCGATGAGCCCGCGTCGATCACGCTCGAGGCGTCGCTGGCCGAGCGCGAGGGACGGCTCGAGGCCGACCTCGTCTGGGCGGGGATCACGGCCACCGAGGTCGACATCTACCGGAAGGACGAGCGGATCGCGACGGTCGCCAACGATGGCGCGCATACCGACGTGATCGTGCGCGATCAGGTCTCGCGCCCGTACCGCTACCGCGTCTGTGCAGTCGGAACGACGACGTGCTCCGCTATGGTGGAGGCCACCTCGCGACGGTAGGGTCACGGTAGGATCCCGGCTGTCGTTCGGGGTGCGCTCCGGCTCGGCGCTGCTGGCCGCCCGGTCAGTTGTGTCGATCCACCTTCCGCCCGCGACGCGCCGCGAGGATCCGGTGCACCGTCTGGACCTGATCCGGGTGCAGATGGATGTTCGCAGGGTCCAGGCTGACCGGTTTCCCCGGGAACATCACGTTCCGGGGATCTTCTCGTGACGACCGGTGTCCGAGGCCCAGGTAGTGGCCGAGCTCGTGGGCGAGGCCGTGCCCCATGAGCGCGTCCTGGACTTCGCCTCGCTTCACCACCCGGCCGACGACGATGGTGGTACGGCCGATCGGCGGGCTCCTGCGGGCGACGGTGTTCCGGCGTCCGATCCGGTTCACGAAGACGACATCGATCATGCCCGGCCGCCTCCACTTCGACGGAAGCCCGGACAGCGGCCACTTGAGCTCGAACCTCCCCGGGAGATCATGGACCCGGGTCTCTCTGCGTTCGAGCCACAGCATCCCGGAGGCCCACACCCGGTTCGCCCAGTCGATCGCGGCGTCGACCGACGCGAGGGTGTCGCGCCTCCCGATCCAGGAGCCCGGGAGCTTCCCGCCGCTCGAGACGATCGTCACGCTGAGATACAGCCTGAACGGATCGAGTCGCACGGCGCGCACGGGGCTGAAGAACGTGCTGGCGGAACGCGGCACTTCCTGGATCCCTCGGGTGAAGGCCACCTTGCCACGGTACATGCGCCTGCTGAACAGCAGGGCCCGATCCTCGTCGGAGCTCATCGTCAGCGATCGGGTCCGGTAACCCACCGGCGTCACACGCAGATTGCCGTGGCTCCGGGTCACCGGGTGGCTCTTCCCGGAGAAGTTCTTCTTCCTGAAGAGTGTCAACGACACCCGGCCCTCCCCGCCCGTCGTGCCTGCCCGTCCCTGGACCCGGGGGGATGGCAGCATGCCACATGCCGCCGCATCCGCCCGGACGAGCGGCGGAGTCCGTCATCCATCGTCGGCGGGCGTGACGGCTGGCGGTCCCGAGCCTCGTTTCTCGCCTGGACCATCGTCGCAGGTCACCGAAACAAGTCCGAGTCAAGCGATAGACTTTCGCTCGAGCCACGGCATCCCGCGGGCCGACACCCGGTCGAACGGATCGATGCGCACGGGCGGAACAGGAGGACTCGAATCCGACGTTCGTCCAGTCGTCGATCGCCGTGCGACCGATCGCCGACCTCGGGCGTCACAAGCATGAAACCCACGACCAGCAGCGACTGGAGGGGCACGGATGACCTACGATGCGTCCGAGGCGGAGCTCCTACGGCATTACGAGGCGGCAGTCCCCTACTGCAGGGCACTCAGCCGTCGCCACGACGCTTCCGATGCGGACGATCTTCTTCAGGACTCGCTCACCAAGGCTCTGGAGAAGTTCCCTTCGCTTCGGGATGACGGCCGGTTCAAGACGTGGTTGTTCACGATCATCACGCGCACGTTCTACTCGAGCGTTCGGGGCGGCCGAGATTGGCCGCCGCCGGCCTCACGCTGGCCGTCCTGGCGGCGGCCTGCCGGATGCCGGTGGAGCAACCGGAGCCGCTCGGGGTCGTCCTGTCCGGGGTCCTGGACGGCAGCTCCGACGCCGCAGCCGCCGACCTCCTGTCGATTCCTTGGGTCGACGAGACGAACACGACGGTCTCGGGCCTCATCGGGAAGCCGACCTCGACGGACTTCGCGCTTCGGTTTCTCGTCGTCCTGTTGGAGACGTCGGCGTCGGAAGCCGAGCCGCGTGGCAGGTCCCGGGTCTATGGCTCCCGAGGAAGCCTCACGTGACCCGACATCGTCAGCCTCCCGTCGCCCACGCTCAGGGTCTCGAGCCCGGCGTAGTCCCGTCCGAGGCCGAGGACCATGGTCAGGAGGTCCCCCGGGCCACGCAGCACCCGGCCGGGCACGCGCAGTCGCCCGAGCCGCGTCTCGCGGTAGTCCATGCGCAACCGCCCGTCCTCCAGCGTGGGAACGGCATCCATGTACACGCGCACACGGCGGCTCCAGGCCTGGGCGTAGCCGGATACGAGGACGCGCCCGTCGGGGTGAAAGCGCACCTGGGCCTGCCGGAGGCGGAGGCGCGGGTTCAGCGCGTACCGGATGCGGCCCCAGAGGCCGCTCGGAGCCCGCGCGGCGCGCGTGTCCAGAGCCCGTCGGATCTCCTCCGGCGTATCGAGCGCTTCCAGCTCCTCGGGACTCAAGGTCGACATGATCTGCCGGATCTCGACGAGCTGGGCTCCGACATCGAGCGCCGACGTGGCCTCGGTCTCCGTGATCGACAGATCCATGTGCCCGGTTTTGATCCCCGCCTGAACGGCCCGCGCCATCTTGTGGAAGAACCGGGACGCGGCTTCGGGGCTGGCGACCGGTCTGCCGACTCCGGACGCGGGTCTCTCATCGACAGCCGTCGCCTGCGCCGAAAGCGCCGACCCGAGGCCCGGCTCCGGTGGCGCCGGCTCGGTGGCCGCGACGAGCCAGACGAAGCAGGCAACGAAGAAGAGAACGACCCAGCGCAGCCGGAAGCGGTGGAACAGTCTGCGAGGCGTGAACATGCCGCGCAGGACTCGCCGTGGAGACGGCAGAAGTCGGCGCCAGGTGCCGAAGACGATTCGGAGCAGGGGGAAACGGTCGTGTCTCACAGGCGTGGCTCCTCGGACCCAACATGGAAGGGCCGGTCCTGCACGGAAAGCGGGTTCGTGGGGCCCGGCCCGCCATGGTTCGCCGGGCGCGCGGGCGACCGCCCCGCACGCGGCGGGCTCCAGGCTGGCCGGAAGAGTCCGGACCGGCGCTCCGCGTCAGCCCGCGCCCGGGCGCACGGCCACGTTCTCGGGACCGTGGAGCCCCTCGCGGGCCACCTCGCGCGGCGCGGCCGAGCCGTCGAGGGCATCGAGAAAGAACAGACGGCTCTTCCCGAAGTCGCCGATCACGAGTCGTCCCGCACGGAACACGAGCCCCATCGGGACCCCGCCGTCGGGTAGCGTCGCCACGACCGCCCTGAACGCTCCGGACGAGCCGTCGAAGCGGACGACCCGGGACCCGGCCGCGCTGCTCACGTACAGATCGCCATCGGGCCCGAACGCGACGTCGGACGGATACGAGAGGCTGTCGGTCGCGAAATCGTCGACGCGACGGCCGGTGGCGGGGTCGAAGCGGCTGACGGTCTGGGCGGTCGAGTTCGCGACGTACAGGAGGCCGCTCGGACCGAAGGCGAGGCCAATCGGCTGGACGAGTGTCGAGTCCTCGGCCGCGACGCCCACGAACGAGCCGTCGGGCGCATAGCGGAGCACCCGCGGGCCGTCGCTCACGAACAGGTCGCCATCGGGCCCGAAGATCAGGGAGAACGGCTGCGTGAGCGGCTCGCCGGAGGCGACCACGTCCCGGAACGACCCCGCCTCGGCGTCGAACCGCAGGATGCTCGCGCTCCCGCTCGAGGCGACGTACAGGGCCCCGTCGGGTCCGAACGCGATCCCCGTCGGGTTCGCCAGGCCGCCGGACCGGGCCTCCACCGCCGTCCCGCGGAAGACGCCCGATTCGCCGTCGTACACGGTGACCGTGTGGTCGGCGATGTTGGCCGCGACGATGTCGCCCGGCCGAACGAGGACCGGGGTCGACCGGGCGGGGTCCTGTCCGGCGGCGGTCCCCGCGAGGCGGCCGATGCACGTGAAAGCCAGCGCGACTGCGAGCGCGGTGGATGCACGAATCACGAGGTTCCTCCGATCCTGTCGTAGTGTGGGGTGCCCTCGGGGCCCGACCCCCGCCGGCAGCGGGGCGCTCGGGCTCAGAAGAGATCGCCGGCGCCGTACCAGGCCGCCGGGTAGCCCGAGTCCATCAGCGCTCCGATCGAGAGCTCGGTGATCGCCGGCGTGAATCCTACGGCGCTCATGATGTCTCCGGCGAACGCCCAGTGCAGGCCCTGGACGGGCATGTCCTCCCTGCGTCCTCCAAGCGCCCGCCGGTAGCCCTCGAGACCGAGGACACCGAAGTACCGCTGGCGGTCACCGTCGAACCACGCCGGAGAGATACCCAGGAAGGATCCCACGAGACCGAGCGCGTGCCCCATCTCGTGAACGGCGAGGAACCGCCGCAGCGTCGGGTCGAGCGACGCCAGGTCGGTCGCGCGGTTGAGCGTTATCAGACCGTACACGGCCGTCGGGCGCGGCATCGGGCGCTGAGCGCAGACCGTGCCCGCTGCGTCCACTTCCTCCTGGCCCGCGAAGACCTCGAACGACGTCGCCACGTGGACGACGACGCCGCGCTCCTGCTGGCGGGCCGTCTCGAGCGGCGCATCGTCGGTCGGGTACAGGTCCCGGCAATGGCTCGCGTCGGTGTCCAGCGGGACCGCCGGAAGCTCGAGCCGGATCACCTCCTCCCACCGCCGGGCCGCCGCCGTCAGCTCCTCGCGCCAGGCCGTGCTCACGCTCTGGCTGAACACGAGGGAGATCGTGAAGGTCGACGGCGCGGTCTCGGGAGGTTGGACCCATGCACCGACGCTGTCGCGCAGCGTTCCGGGACCGCGGACGTACACCCGGGTGAAGCCGTAGGCCGCGGCCGCTCGCAGCGTCGCCGTCGCGCCCTCGGTCCGCACCACCTCCGCGACCTCCGGCACCGAGGTCGTCCAGCGGAGGCTGGCGGGGTCGATCGCCACCGGCGAGCCATCGACGTCGCGAGCTTCGACGGAGATCGTCATCTCCTCCGCCCCGGAGATGGTGACCACCGGCGGGGTGAGGATGGAGAGGCTCGTGGCGTCGTCTGCCGGCCCGGTGGCGGAGGCCCCGGCGCACGCGGCGAGCAGAAGGGCGGGCATGGCGTCCCGGGCAATCGGCCACGGCGCCTGTCGCGCGCCAGCCCGCGCCGATCCCGGCCCGACGCCCGACAGCCCGCGGCGACGCTCCGTCCGTGCGCTGGCTGGCATGTGAACCTCCTCCGCCGGGGTTCGGACGGTGTCGTGACAACCCCAGAACGGCCCGTCCCCCGATCGTGTGACGGGAGGCCGGCGATCCCGCCCTCTTGAGTTTTCGCGGCCACCGCATATTTTTAGTCGACACTAAAAACTCGTCGGCCGGGGCGCGGGAGCACATCGCGACCGCTGGCCGCTTATGGGAGGGGGAGTCAGGGTGGGTCCCATCATCGCGCTGCTCGTCTTCGTGGTCCTGGTCGCCGCCGCGGCTCTGGTCTTCTGGCCGGAGCGCGGCGGGCTGGCCCGTGTGATGAGGGGGCACCGATCGACGGACCGGGTGCTCCTCGAGGACGCCCTCAAGCACCTGTACACTTGCCAGGCCGTGGGACGGCCCTGTGTAGCCGGGACCGTGGCGGAGCACCTGGGCGTGTCCGACGGTCGGGCAGAGGCGCTGCTCCAGCGGCTCCAGGCATCCGATCTCGTCCGCGTTGGCGCGGAGGGCGCACGCCTCACGGCGGTCGGTCGTGAGTCCGCGCTCCACCTCGTGCGCGCCCACCGTCTGTGGGAGCGCTACCTCGCGGACCGCACGGGCGTGCCGGCCGGCGAATGGCACGAGGAGGCCGAGCGAATGGAGCACGCGCTCACCCCCGACGAGACCGATGCCCTGGCGTCCCGGCTGGGCCACCCGCGGTGGGACCCGCACGGCGACCCGATCCCGACGTCGGGCGGGGATCTCCCGGACACTCGGGGCGTGGCCCTGACGGAGATCGCTCCGGGGCGGACGGTGGAGGTCGTGCACCTCGAGGACGAGCCCCGGGAGATCTACGAAGCGCTGCTGACCGACGGGATCGAGCTCGGGGCCCGGCTCGACGTGGTCGGCCGCGACGCGGACACGGTCCGGGTGCACGTCCGGGATCACGAGTGGTCGATCGAGCGCGACGTCGCGTGCAACATCACGGTCCGCCGGCTGCCACCGGGGAGCTCTGCCGACCGTCCGGTCGAGACGCTGCTCGATCTGGCTCCGGGTGAGGTGGGGCGGGTCGTGGGGATCTCGCCGGCCTGCCAGGGCGCGCAGCGGCGGCGGCTCCTCGATCTCGGTGTCGTGAAGGGGACGGAGATCGAAGCCGAGCTTCGGAGCGCCGCAGGGGATCCGATCGCCTACCGCATCCGTGGGGCGCTGATCGCGCTGCGCCGGCAGCAGGCGGAGTGGATCCGGATCGATCGGGTGGCGAGCCTCGAGGCCGTCCCCGAATCCGGGCCGCGAGCCCGGGCGGCCGCGGGAGCGGACGTCTGATGCCCTCGCTCGCCCTCGATCACTGCGCCTCCTGCTCGCAGCACCGCGCGCGGAACCTCGTCCGGCTCGGTTTGAGCCCCGATCGCTGGGACGACCTGGTGGCGCTCGCGGGCAACCCGAACACCGGGAAGAGCACGGTGTTCAACGCGCTGACGGGGCTCCGCCAGCACACCGGCAACTGGCCCGGGAAGACGGTGGTGCGGGCCGAGGGGGTGTACGCACGCGAGGGTCGTCGCGTGAAGGTCGTCGACCTGCCGGGGACGTACTCGTTGCAGGCCGGGAGCACGGACGAGGAGGTGGCGCGCGACTTCGTCCTGTTCGGGCGGCCCGATGTGACGGTCGTCGTGCTCGACGCCACGCGGCTCGAGCGCAACCTGAACCTGACGCTCCAGATCCTCGAGATCACGGATCGCGTGGTCGTCTTCCTCAACCTCATGGACGAGGCGCGCCGGCACGGGATCGCCATCGATCCCCGCAAGCTCGAGAAGGAGCTGGGCGTGCCGGTCGTTCCCGGCGTGGCGCGGGACGGCACCGGGATCGACGATCTGATGGACGCGATCCGTGCGGTCGCGACGGGCGCCCGGGCCACACGCCCGTACCGGCCCGGCGAGCACGCGCCGGCGGTCGAGCGCGCGATCGGCCGTCTGGTCCCGGTGATCGGGGAGGTCTTCGAAGCCATCCCGAACGCCCGCTGGGTGGCGATGCGCCTCCTGAACGCCGACGAGGCGGTGTTCGAGGCGGTGCGCTCCGGCGAGCTCGGACAGCTCACCGGGGAACGGGACGACGACGCGCCGGCTCCGCCACCGGTCGCCGAGCGCGAGCGGCTCCTCGAGGCGGCCAACCGGGCGCGCTGGGAGCTGCCGCCCGACTTCCACGACCTCGTGACCGAGCACGCCTACCGGGCGGCGGAGGCCGTGGCCGAGAAGGCCCAGGTGCGAGGCCTCCGAAAGGCGCGGTTCACCTTCGATCGAAAGCTCGACCGGCTCCTCACGAGCCGGGTGTTCGGCTTTCCGCTGATGCTGCTCATCCTGGCGGTCGTGTTCTGGATCACGATCCAGGGAGCCAACGTCCCGTCCTCGATGCTCGCGGCGCTGCTCATCGACCACGGTCACGCGTGGCTCGAGGGGCTGGCGGCCGCCGTCGGCCTCCCCTGGTGGCTCAGTGGCTTCCTGCTGGACGGCGTGTATCTGGCGACGGCCTGGGTGGTGAGCGTGATGCTTCCTCCGATGGCGATCTTCTTCCCGCTGTTCACGCTGCTGGAGGACTTCGGGTACCTGCCCCGGGTCGCGTTCAACATGGACGCCCTGTTCCGGCGGGCCGGCGCGCACGGAAAGCAGGCGCTGACGATGTGCATGGGGTTCGGCTGCAACGCGGCCGGGGTGGTCGCGACCCGCGTGATCGACAGCCCCCGCGAGCGCCTCATCGCGATCATCACGAACAACTTCTCGCTCTGCAACGGACGCTGGCCGACGCAGATCCTCATCGCATCGATCTTCATCGGGGCGCTCGCGCCGCCGGGGCTCGGGGGGCTCGTGAGCGCGGCGGCGGTGGTCGGCGTGGCCTTGCTCGGCGTGCTGATGATGTTCGTCTCGTCCTGGTTCCTGTCGCGGACGTTCCTGCGCGGCGAGAGCACGAGCTTCAGCCTCGAGCTGCCTCCCTATCGACCGCCCCGGATCCTCCAGACCCTGTATACATCGGTCATCGACCGCACGCTCATCGTCCTGTGGCGCGCGGTGATCTTCGCGGTGCCGGCCGGCGCCGCGATCTGGCTCATCTCCAACATCTCGGTGGGCGGCGCGAGCCTCGCGGAGCACTTGGTGAGCTGGATGAACCCGCTCGGGCTGTTCATCGGGCTCAACGGCGTGATCCTGCTGGCCTACGTCGTCGCGATCCCGGCGAACGAGATCGTCATCCCGACGGTGCTGATGCTGACCGTCCTGACGGCGGGGCTCGCGGCCGGCGCCGGCGCCGGCGTGATGTTCGAGCTGGATTCGCTGTCCGCGACCGAGACGGTGCTGCGTGCGGGAGGGTGGACCCTGCTGACCGCCGTCAACCTGATGCTGTTCAGCCTGCTCCATAACCCGTGCTCCACGACGATCTACACGATCTTCAAGGAGACGCGAAGCTTGAAGTGGACGACGGTCGCGACGGCGCTCCCGCTCGTCCTCGGGTTCACGGTATGCTTCCTGGTCGCGCAGGTGTGGAGGCTGGTGGCGGGCTGAGCCGGCCTTCCCCCGCTCGATTCGTCGGTCATGCCCCGACCCGGTCGCGCGTTCTGAGGTCGTGAGACCGCGCCGCGTCCTGTCTGGTTGGTCGTCCCGAATTCGCCCGGCCGTCGTGATCGGCGCGATGGTCGCCGCTGGCGCCTGTGAGGACGACGCGTTCATCCCGGGGGCAACCCTCGCCGTCGGCACGTGGGGTGGGGACGACGCGGGGGTGATCGTCACGGACTCGAGTGCGCACGTGCACGTCGGGTGTACGTTCGGCGACATCCCGGACGCGATCCCACTGGATGAGGAGGGGAGGTTCACGGTCGACGGCAGCTATGTGCTGCGCGCCTATCCCGTCGTCGTCGGTCCGCCCCTGCCCGCCCAGTTCAGCGGACATGTCACCGGCCGAACCCTCACGCTCGCGATCGCCGTGAACGACACGGTCGAGCGTCGAGTCGTCGCTCTCGGCCCGGTCACCGTGATCCATGGGCGCGAGCCCGGCATGATCGCCTGCCCCATCTGTCGGGTGCCGCCGAGCCCGTCCGCCGCAGGCTCCTGAACGACCCGACTCCTCGTTCGACATCGATGGGTCGATCTCGGGCGAGGCTCGACCGGTCGGTCGCCGCGACCTCCGACGTCGTTCGGGGCTGGCGCCGGGGTCGTATAATGCGGTCGTCTGGACCGATCCGACCCGGGGGGAACGGCATGACTCGATCCTGGCTGGCGTGGGCGGCCGCCGCGTGCGTCGGTGCCGCGATCGCGCAAGGCGGTTGTGCGGCGCAGGCCGGCGACGGGGATCCGAAGGAGGCTCAGATGGCCGACGCCGATCGCGAACGGGCCCGGCTCGCCGACGAAGGCATCACCGCCGTGGAGGGGCTCAGGGCAGGCCATTACACCCTTGCCGAGCGACCCACGGGCTGCACGGTCGTCCTCGCCGAGGCCGGGGCGGTGGGCGGCGTCGACGTGCGCGGCGGCGCGCCGGGGACGCGCGAGACGGCGCTCCTCGACCCGGTGAACTCCGTGGAGCGTGTGCACGCGGTCGTCCTCTCTGGCGGGAGCGCCTTCGGCCTCGACGCGGGTTCGGGGGTGATGCGCTACCTCGAGGAGCGCGACGTGGGCTACCGGGTCGGTGACCACATCGTGCCGATCGTGGTGGGCGCGATCCTGTTCGACCTGGGGATCGGCGGGCGGCCCGATGTCCGGCCGGGAGCCGACTGCGGCTACCGGGCGGCGTCGGCGGCCTCGACGGACCGTCCGGAGGAGGGGAGCGTGGGGGCGGGCGCCGGCGCCACGGTGGGCAAGCTCCGGGGGCGCGAGCACGCGATGAAGGGGGGCGTCGGGACGGCCTCGATCACCCTCGATGACGGGCTGGTCGTCGCCGCGCTCGTGGCGGTGAACGCGATCGGGGACATCGTCGATCCGGCCACGGGGGAGGTGGTCGCCGGGGTGCGGACGGACGACGGCGACCTGGCGGATGCGCGGCGTCTGCTGAGGGGCGGAGCTCTCGGGGCGGGCGGCGGCTCCGGGGACGCCTCCGGGCCGGGCTCGATCGCCAACACCCCGGGGGGCAACACGACGATCGGGGTCGTGGCAACGAACGCGACGCTCACCAAGGCGCAGGTCACCAAGGTCGCCCAGATGGCACAGGACGGCCTCGCCCGCGCGATCTACCCGGCCCACACGCCGAACGATGGCGACACCGTGTTCGGCCTCGCGACGGGTACGATTCCCGTCGATCCCGACGCGCCGCCGCCGGTATCACGGATTGGCGCGCTGGCGTCGGACGTGATGGCCGAGGCCATCCTCCGCGCTGTGCGGAACGCGACCGGGCTCCCGGGATTTCCCGCCGTGCAGGATCTGACCCCGCCGCCGTGACCGGCGGCCTCGCGGTCCTCCTCCTCTACTCGGCCGGACTCATCGGGCTCGGCGTGTGGGTCGGACGCCGGGTGCGGGGGAGTGGCGGGTTCTTCGTCGCGGATCGCAGGCTCGGCCCGGGTCTCCTGTTCGCCACGGTCCTCGCGGCCAACATCGGCGCCGGCTCGACCGTGGGGGCGGCCGGGCTCGGTTACCGGGATGGCTTGAGCGCCTGGTGGTGGGTGGGCTCGGCCGGCGTGGGCACGCTCCTGCTCGCCTTCTGGGTGGGCCCGAGGATCTGGCGCGTGGCGTCCGAGCGCGGCCTCCTCACCGTCGGCGACTACCTCGAGGACCGCTACGGGCCGTCCGCGCGGGCCGTGATCGCGGTCCTCCTGTGGCTCGGCACGCTCGCCATCCTGGCGGGGCAGCTCATCGCGATGGCCGAGATCCTCGAGGCGGTCGCGGGGGCGCCCCGCTGGGCCGGGGCGCTCCTCGGCGGCCTCGTGATGACGGTGTACTTCACGGCGGGCGGTCTCGTCGCCTCGGCGTGGGTGAACCTCGTCCAGCTCGTCGTGCTCCTCGTCGGGTTCGCGGTCGCCGTGCCGTGGGCCCTCGCGACGGCGGGCGGGTGGGACGCGGTCGTGGCGGGCGCGGCGACCGCCGGTCCCGACTACCTGGCCTTCTTCCAGGGCGGCGGGTCCGGGTGGTCCTACCTGGCGCTCCTCGTCCCCGCGTTCATCGTCTCGCCCGGGCTCCTCCAGAAGGTGTACGGCGCGAGCGGCGAGCGGGCGGTCCGCATCGGGCTCGCCGCGGCCGGGGTGGCGCTGCTCCTGTTCGCGTTCGGGCCCGTGCTTCTCGGGATGATCGCGCGCGCCCACGACCCCGGCCTCGCGCACCGCGAGCTCGCCCTGCCCTACGTTCTGACGACCGGGCTCCCGGCCGCGATCGGGCTGCTCGGCCTCGCGGCGGTGCTGTCCGCAGAGATCAGCTCGGCCGACGCGATCCTGTTCATGCTGTCGACGTCGCTGTCGCGGGACCTCTACCAGCGGTTCCTGCGCCCCGAGGCCGACGACCGAACGGTCCTGAGGGTGGCGCGCGGCGCCGCGCTCGCGGGCGGGACGCTCGGGGTCGGGCTCGCGATCCTCATCCCGTCGGTGATCGGAGCGCTCACCATCTTCTACTCGCTCCTGAGCGTGACTCTGTTCGTGCCGATCGTGGCCGGGCTCCATGCTCGGCGGGTGGGGACGCCCGAAGCGCTCGCGGCCATCGGGGCGGGCGTGACGGGGCTGATCGTGGCGCGCGCGCTGGTGCCGGCGGGAGCGCCGCGGCTTCTCGACCCGACGCTGTTGGCGCTCGTCGCCTCGGCGGTCGGGCTCGGGATCGCGGCGTGGGTGCGGTCCGCGCGCGAGACGCCGCCCGTGTGATCGAGGCCGGTCGGCGTCCCGCTGCCGACGCGCGATGATTGCGCGCGGCCCGTCGATTCCGCACAATTAAAGAAGATCGGCTGGTCGGCACCTGGTGCGGTGGTCAAGAGAGAAGGGCGCCGCGTGATCTCCATAGCACTGATCGAAGACAATCACCTCGTACGTCAAGGGATCTCCTTACTACTGGATCAGTCCCCCGATCTCAAGGTGGTGGTCGCGGTCGGGAGCGGCGATACGGTCCGGTTGCGGGAGGCCAATCCCGGGGTGGTCCTCCTCGATTTCGGATTACGGAGCACCGACAGCCTGCGTCTTACCCAAAAGGTGAAGCAGGAGCTCCCCGAGGCCAAGATCATCGTGATGGATCTCCTCCCGGTGCACGAGGACATCGTGGAGTTCGTCCACGTCGGGGTCTCCGGTTTCATATTGAAGGACGCCACACTCGACGATCTCGTGCGCACGATCCGCTCCGTGGCGGAGGGGCAGCATGTGCTGCCGCCTCCGTTGACGAGCACGCTCTTTTCCCAGATCGCGAGCGAAGCGATCGCCAGGGGTCGGCCTGCCTTGCTCGACTCTGTTCGAATGACGCCGCGCGAGCGAGAGGTGATCGGCCACATCGCCGACGGGCTGAGCAACAAGGCCATTGCCGGGAAGCTCCACATCTCGCCCCACACCGTCAAGAGCCACGTCCGCAACATCATGGAGAAGTTGACGCTGCACACCCGGTTGCAGATCGCGGCCTTTGCCCACGGACAGGGCGACACCGAGCCCGGCGACGGGGGCTGATCGCCGCGCCACCCTCCGGAAGAAGTACGTCGAGCGAGGTATTCCCCACCGACCCGGTTCACCCCTCTGCGCGATACCCACCTCGCCGGGACGCGAGTAGTCTGTCACACTGGCCGTTGCGTCCGTATTCCGGCCGCTCGCACCTCCGTATTCAAGGGCAGAGTCGACATGGAAGCGTACCCGGCAGAGGGCCGATACAGCGAAGGGCCGGGAAGCTCCTGGCGGATCGGCCCGACCGGCCGGGGGCGGCGGACGCCGCTCGCGACATCGACCCCGAAGGAGCTCGACCGTATCACCCGCCTCGCCGGCGAGCGCCTGGACGTCGCCGCGGTGTGCGCCACGCTCGTGGACGGCGGGGGAAGGCTCGTGGCGAGCTGTTACGGCCTGGACGTTCCGATGGCGTTGCTCGTCACCCACGCGCTCCGACATCATCTGAATCGAGCCCCGTATCTCCTGGTCGTCACCGACGCGACGTGCGACCCGCGGCTGGCCGACAGCCCGGTCGTGCGTGACGGGACGGTGCGAGCCTGCGTGGGGATTCGTCTCCGCGGGAGAGACCGTGTCGGGGTGGGCAGCCTGCTCCTGCTGGACCCGAAGCCTCGCCCCTGGACGCCGTCCCAGCTCGACTCCATCCGGAAACTGTCCGATCTGATCGAGAACGAGCTGGCGTCGTCCGCGTTCGCCGGTCTGACGCAGGCGCCTCCGCCGGGACCGGCGAACGCCCTGTTCGAGGGCGGGGTCGTGGCCGTCCAGCGAGGAACGACATGACGCCGGGCGCGCCATCGACGGAGGATCCGGGCCCCCGCTCGGGCGGGTCGCGCCGCGCGGCAGGTACGAAGCGCTGGCTGCTCCCGGGAATCGTCGTGGTGGCGGTCGCTCTCGCCGCGGTATGGGCGTTCTGGCAGCAGCGGTCCGCCGCCCGGGCTCTGGAGCGCACGGAGAGCGCCCTGCAGCTCCAGGTGCTCGCGAGCCGCTTCGGATTGGCCGCCTTCGAGGTGGAGTATGGTGACTATGATGCGGCCAGAAGGTTCGCCTCGCAGGCCTTCGACGGGATCGCCAACTACGCGATCGAGGAGGGAGCGCTACGGCAGGATTACGCGGACGTGCTCGCCTCCCGCGATGACCTCATCGCCATGCTCGCGACCGGACGGGCGGGGGCGGCCGAGCGACTCATGACGCTCTTCTTCAGTCTGCAGATCCCGGTCGAGACCGAGCTCGATCCCACGCACATCCTGCCGGCCGCGGACTCCGGACTGGGGCTCGAGCCGCCCCGCCGGTCCGTCCCTCCGGTGGGCGCGCCGGATAGTGCGGTGACGCGGCGGGACACCTTGCGGGGCCCGCCCGGTGGCCGCTGAACGCCGTGATTGGGCGCCCATCGGACCGGGGGCCTCCTCGTTGTTCAAGCTGGTCGAACGAACCCGCGTAACCCCCGTCACCCGTTCGAGCGATACCTCCGCCGCCGGGCCCGCCGTATTGTTTCTCAAGCGTCTGTGACGGCTGGTCCCCGGTATTATGGTGTATCCGGCCCTCGCGGTTTCTGACGAACCACAGTGCCGGACGAAAATGTGATGACCGACAGTGAGGGCACCCCGCCCAGAACCCTCTGGACCTACGCGTATCAGATCGAGCCCCCCCAGTTCGAGGATCGGCTCCGGTCCGTGCGGACGCTCCTCGACGACGAGCAAGCTCGGGCCGGGCGCGGAACGCGCACATGGGTGGGCCGGGTCGTCACCGAAGAGCGAATCACCCATATCCTCGTCGTGAGCGACCGTCCCGACGGGGATCGGGGGGCCAAAAGCAGGCTCGAGGCTGAGCTGAACAGGCTTCGCGTGCGCTTTTCGATCACCGCTTCGATGCAGGTCGCCGATGGCGCGGCCCGGCCACCCCCGGTAGAAGACCACTCCGATTAGCCACCGCAGCCCGCCTCGCGCCGCCTGCACCTCCCGCCCCTCGGCGACCTGTCGAGACCCACGTTTCCCCGCGCCCGTCGCGAGGTCGCAGTCTCTCCCTCCCACGAACGGAGTACTTCTTTCGAGTGTCCACCCGAGCCGGCCTCTGGTTCGGAGGACTGGTTCCTTGTGTCCCCCCATCTCGGGATAGCTACGGCCGTGCCAAGACGCGCACATTCATGTAGCGCTCCGGAACGCGCGTGCGAGACGCTCGAGCCGCAATCCGCGACTCGGCGTGCGCCGGCGATCCGGGCACGAGGATGACAAGTCATGCTGTGGACTATCGTGCTGATCCTGCTGGTATTGTGGGTACTTGGATTCGCGACTTCGTATACGCTCGGAGGGCTGCTGCATGTCCTGCTGGTCGTGGCCGTGATCGTCGCGATATACCAGCTCCTCCAGGGCCGCAAGGTCGTGTAGCCGTCGCCAGTGGAGGAGGTGTCCCGGAAAGGGGATCGAAGGGTGCGTGCGAGCTCGCCCATGCTCTGGAGGAGAGACTCGGACTGCCTGCGAGGGAGTACGTGAGGCCTTCGGTATTCGACCCCGCGCCCCGCGCCGTGGACCGGCGCGGCCGACGCGGCCTCGCCAGTACGGGAATCATGTCGAGGGTGATCCTCCCGCCCGGCCGCTCGCGGAGATCCATGGGCAGCGGAGACGTCGCGGGGGCCATCATCGCCGTGTTGCTGTGCGGCCTGATCGTGGCTGGCCTCGGGTGGTTCGCCGTGGGCCTGTTCTAGCGCCGGCTCGTGGAACCCCGGCCACGCGGTGGTCGAGAGACTCCCCGGGACGATCCTGTTGCTCCGAATCTCGGCCTGAGGGCCGTGAAAGGATAGATCCAGGTACCGGAGCTCCGGTACCGCTTCGCGCACTGCCCGAGCCTCCGACACCTCGCGTCGCGCGGCAGGCCCACCCTGCCGCGGCGAGGGCTCCCGGTCGGAGGCTCGGTCCTTCCAGGGGAAAGAAGTGGCAGACGCCCGCGCGGGGTGGGGCATCACGACCCGCGCTCGGTCCTTAGCGCTCACATGGAGAGCATAGAGCGCTACGAGCCATAAAACAGTGGACGACGTTACAACATAGACACGGGTTACAGAGAGGCATTTCATGGGCACCAACGAGTCGTTCAGTAGATCCAGATCCGCGTATGTGATGAGGGGCGCGCTGCTCTTCGTCGTCACCCTCGCGTCCACCTCCTGCGCCTGGAGCAACACGGCGAAGGGCGCGGCCGTCGGCGGGGCGGGCGGCGCGGTCGTCGGCGGCGTGGTCGGAAGTCAGACCGGGTCGACGGCCCGCGGGGCGATCATCGGCGCGGTCGTCGGAGGCGCCACGGGGGCGTACATCGGGCACCGGATGGACCAGCAGGCGAAGGAGCTGGAGGTCGCGATCCCGGGTGCGGTGGTGACGAGGGTCGGGGAGGGGATCGTGGTGACCTTCGCGTCGGGCCTCCTGTACGATTCCGACTCCGATGCCATCCGTTCGGACGCGGGCGTGAACCTGCAGAGTCTCGCGGCCAGCCTGAAGCAGTATTCGGACACGGAACTGCTCATCGTCGGCCATGCCGACTCGCGCGGGACCGAGGCACACAATCAGGACCTGTCGGCGCGGCGCGCCGCGTCAGCGTCCCGGTATCTCACGGTGCAGGGCGTGGAGGCGGGCCGGATGCACACCTCCGGCGTCGGCGAGATGGAACCGGTGGCGTCGAACGAGACCGAGGCCGGCCGTCAGCTGAACCGACGCATCGAAGTGGCGATCTACGCCGACGAGGCCGCCCGTACGGCAGCGAGGTGAGCGGTGCTCGCCGGCCGACGCACGAGTCGCCGGGCGGGCCATTCGCGCAACGACGATCGACAACCAGGAGAATGAAGATGACACATGTGGAACGAAGGATCTCGTCGCTCGTGATCGCCATCGCGACCATGGGCGCTGCGGCGGTCGGATTCGAGCTCGCCGCCCAGGAGACGGACGCAAGCGTGCTCTCGACGGTGGAGGTTCGCTCTCTCGTCGCCGAGCGGTTGAACACGTCCGCGGAGCGCCGATCGGCGTTGAGCGCGTTTCTCGAGAAGTCGGAGGTACGCCGGATCGCGACGTCGGCCGGGATCGATATCCGGGACGTCGAAGGCGCGGCCGCGACGATGTCGGACGCCGAGATCGAGCGCCTCGAGCCTTATCTCCGGTCCGCGGACGAAGCGCTCGCGGGCGGCAGCACGGTCACCATCGCGACCACGACGATCGTCATCGTGGCGCTCATCGTCATCATCATCCTCCTCGTGTAGCCGATTGAGACGGCCTCGCGGTCGGCGTCTCGCCGGCGGCCCTGGCGGTCGCGGCACTCGAGGTGGCCGCGCCCGCCCCGCCGGGGGCCGGCCAGGCGCGCGACATCGCCTGCGCGGGGGGAGTAGTTCCTTGAGCGTCCGTCTTGCCTCGCCCCGATGTGGGATGGCCGCCGCACGGACGAAACGCGACCATCCAACCATGGATGTGGAGACCGGGAGGAACGAGCTGGACGGGGACATCGCGGGAGTGCCGGCGATCGTGCTCATGATCGCGATCGGGCCACGGCAGCAGGATCGCGAGTCGCAGCACATGCGAATGGATATGGACATCGGACCGGCTGCCTGCGTGACCGCCGCCGCGATCGCATAGTCGGCCCCGGGGACGGGAGGAATCCGGCTGTCGCGCGTAACCTGAAGCGAGAGGGATCTACGGTGGACAATATTGTCCGTACCCGCTGGGGTCGAACGATGCCTGCATCCGCGTTGCCGGGACTTCTGGTCGCAGCCGGCTGCGCCATCAATCCGGTGAGTGGCAACAGAGAGCTGGCGCTCGTCTCCGAGGCGCAGGAAATCGAGATGGGGCGTCAGGGGGCGGCCGAGGTGGCGGCGACGATCGGCCTCCATCCGGACGCCACACTGCAAGCGTACGTCGACCGCATCGGCCAGACGCTCGCGGCGAAGACCGAACGGCCGCAGCTCGCCTGGGAGTTCCACGTGGTCGACGACGCCGCCGTGAACGCGTTCGCGTTGCCGGGCGGCTTCATCTTCGTCACCCGCGGGCTCCTGACGCACATGACCAGCGAGGCGGAGCTGGCCTCGGTGCTGGGCCACGAAGCCGGTCACGTGGCCGCACGGCACAGCGTGCAGCAGATTTCACGGCAACAGATCGCTTCGCTCGGACTCGGCCTCGGATCCATCCTGTCGTCGACCATCGCCGAGTACGGCCAGGTGGCGGGAGCCGGACTCGGGCTTCTCTTCCTCAAGTATAGCCGGGACGACGAGACACAAGCCGATCAGCTCGGGTTTCGGTACGCCCTCGCCGACGGGTACGACACCCGCGAGATGATCGGCGTGTTCGAGATGCTGGAACAGGATCGGCTACTGAGCGGTGCGGGGCGCCTCCCCGCGTGGCAGACAACGCACCCGGATCCTGAGAGTCGGATCGAGGACGTACAGGGCCTGATCGCCGCCTCGACCGAGAGCTTCGGCTCCAAGAAGATCGGTAGGGACGAGTTCCTGCGGCGGATCGACTCGATGGTCTACGGTGAGAACCCCCGGGCGGGGTTCTTCCAGGACGGGCTCTTCATCCACCCCGACCTCCAGTTCGTGCTCCGGTTTCCCGACGCGTGGACGACCCACAACGGGAACGACGCCGTGACGGGTCTCAGCCCGGCCGCGGACGCCCTGATCCAGCTTCGAGGGGCCCAGGGGAGCGTCACGGAGGCCGCACAGCAGTTCTTCGCCCAGGAGGGTGTGCAAGCGGGCCCGACGTCCCGGATCACGATCCACGGCAATACGGCGATTACCGGCGAATTCTCGGCGACCACAGCTCGAGGGGAGGCGCTCCGCGGCGTCGCGACCTTCATCGACTACCGCGGCGCCACATGGGGCATCACGGCGTTTACGCCGGCCGGTCGTTTCGGTGCCTACCGGGACGCCTTCCAGCAGGCGTTGACGAGCTTCGAACGCCTGACGGATCCGGCCGCGCTGGCCGTCCAGCCGATGCGGCTGCGGGTGGATCGCACCCCGCGGGCGATGTCGCTGCGCGAGTTCGATGCCCGTTCGCCGTCCAGCATACCCCTCGCGGAGCTGGCGATGATCAACGGCGTGGACGTGGACGCACGGCTCCCCTCCGGGCAGCAGATCAAGCGTGTGGTCGGCACGGCCGTTCCGCGCGTGGCCGTGCGATAGATCCACAGCCGGTTCGAAGGGCTCCGGCTCTCCCCGGATCCGCACCCGCGCCCCCGCGCCGCCCTGCGGGTGTCGCCTCGATGCCCGCGATGGACCTCATGATGGCCCGCCGGTCGCATCCGGATTGGACGGGGCGGTTGTCCGATCGACGCCGCATCGGCCCCGTCAGGGAGGCGTAATCCTTTCGAACGAGTTCTCCACCTGCCTGATCGACTGATACCGCGGTCCGACACCGATCGGTAGATTCTCGTTCAACATGACCGTCGATATTCCGCGTAATGGCACATTGCGCGACGCGACGGGTTCCCAATTGGAGGTCCTATGTCTACGCCCGGGCTCTTGGCGGCCACTCTAGCCGTTCTCACTGCCACCGCGTGCAACCCCTTTCACCGCGAGCAGGCGGTCGAGATGAGCGCCCAGGACGAAACGCTCAACTCGCGCTGGCATGCGAATCTCGCCTCGCCCGGAGGCCTTGCCGGTGCCGTGCAGATGAGCGGCTCGGCGTCGATGGCTCCCGATACGGACGGGAATCACACCATCGTCACTCTGGAGCTGGCCAACGCGACCCCCGGCGGTCTTCATCCGTGGGGACTGCACCGTGGACAGTGTGGGATGGGAACGGACTATGGCCTGTTCGGATCCAGCAACGCATACGAGGCTGTCGCGGTCGACGGCAGTGGTCGTGCGACGGGGACGGCAACGATCGACAGAGAGATCCCGCGTGCCGGTGACTATTTCGTGGTCGTCAACGCATCGACAGCGAACTCACGCACTGTCGTAGCCTGCGGCAATCTCGCCTCGCCGACGCGCTGATAACGCCAGGACCGACACGAATCACTTGGCGGAGGGGGGGCTCCGCATTCGCTCAGGCTGAAGGAGCTGGGCCTCGAGCAGAAGGAGCTCGCCCGCGCCGCCCAGTTTCGATGCAGGTTCGCCGATAGCGCGGCGCGGCTACCCCCGGGAAAAGACCACTCGGACCAGCCAGCAGATCGCGGGCCCATCCCTCCCACGAACGGGGTACCTCTTTCGAGTTACCGTACGCAGCCGACCGCTGGTTCGGAGGGCCTAGTCCCTTCCGTCGCACGCACTTGGGATGGCCACAATCGTGGGGAAACGCGCATATTTCAAGAGTGCGCGCGAGCTCGCCCGTGATCTGGAGGAGCGATTCGGAATGCCTGCGAGGAGTATCTGAGGCCTTCGACCCCGCGACCCGCGCGGTGGACCGGCCCCGCCGCCGCCTCGCCTGAAGCGAAGCCAGACGCGGACGATCCTCCGGGACGGCCCCTCGGGAGAACCATGGGCAGCGGCGAGGTCGCGGGAGCCATCATCGTCGCGTTGCTGTCCGGTCTGTTCGCGACCGGTCTGGGGTGGATCGCCGCGGGCCTGTTCTAGCGTTTGTTGAGGATCGCAGGTCGTATAGTCGTCGGCCAGGTAAGGGTGTCGCCGGTTAGGAGGAACAGTCGTCAACAACTCTGCCAGCACGGCATTGAGGTGATAGATCCTCGTACCGAGGGCGGGGCAGCATCCGCTCCTGCAGTCGCAAGGGTCCCCGACTTGGACTCCCGTTCGCGTTCCCGCGCCAGCACCCACCACCAGGGCGGGGCGACGCGTTCCTGAGTCGGGGACTTCCAGCCTGCGGTGAGGCGGCCTCGGCCACCTCGAGCGCCCCCCCGCCGCCTTGCTCCGCCTCCTTGTCCCCCCCTATCCCGTGTGCCGGGGCGACGGCGCCATGGCGTAACGGATCCTGGATACGGAAAACGAGAGGGGCGGCACCGACCAGGCGCCGCCCCTTGTTGTCGACAGGATCGCCAGGCCTAGTTGCTGCTGACCGGGATCTTGTGGAAGGTCGAGCTGGACACCTCGTAGGTTCGCACTACGGGCGTACCCTGGACGACCTTGGACAGGCCCTTGAGGACCTCGGGATAGCCGGTGCGGTTGTACGCGTCGGCGCTGTCCTTGGTGTCCCACAGGCTGATGGCCACGGCTTCCGTTCCGTCCGCGACGAGGAAGGTGAGCTCGTCGGCGAAGCCGCTCTGCTTGCGAAGCAGGGGCACGATGTCGCGCTCGAGGGTTCTGGTGAATTCGGCGGCGGTGTTCGGCTTGAGATGCATGGACACGTTGCGGGCGTACATTTCAGACTCCTCGGGTAATGCCGTACTTGGTTGACCTAGAATGGTTAACCGTAGATTCAAAGTATGCAATATGGATGTACCTGTCAAGTACAGCACGTCCGTTGCTCGGTCGCCTGCTCCCACTTAACCTACGCAGGTAAATAGCGTCGATCCAACGGGGGCACGCATGGATGTGTCGTTTGTGATCCGGCAGCGGCTGGAGGAGCTGGGCCTCGAGCAGAAGGAGCTCGCCCGCGCCGCCCAGGTGACCGAGTCCTACATCTCGCAGCTGCTGACGCGGAGAAAGGCGCCGCCGGCGCCGGCCCGCACCGACATCTACGGAAAGATGGAGAAGTGCCTGAAGCTCCCGAGAGGCGAGTTGGCTGCGCTGGCGGATCTGCAGCGGAAGGAGGAGCTGAAGAGGCACCTGGGGGACGAGCCCGTCCCGCTGTTCGGGGAAGTCCGGGAGTTGATCCTGCGAAAATGCGACCGCGCGAAAGAAAGGCAGGTGCGCGCGATCTTCGAGAGACAGCCGTTCGGAGAGCTCGAGCGCCTGGTCACCCAGAAGCTCCTGGATGTGGTCAAGCGGGTGGCCAGGGAGGAGCTGGAAGACGAGCTGTGGCTCCGCAGGCTCGGCCGGATCAGCGGCCTGAACTACGAGGAGATGCGCGTCCACGTGCTCGAGTTCCTCGACGCGGACATCTTCCACGTATCCCTCGAGAGCAGCCTCTCCTTCCTCGACCCGCTCATCGAATGCTGGAACATCGACCTCGCCACGTTCGCGCTCGAGATCGTCCTCAACCGCCGCATCATCTCCGAGCCGGTAAAGCGATTCGAGTTCGTCGAGCGGGAGGTCGGACAGGCTCCGGTCGAGGAGCCGGGGTTCATGGAATTCCGCCAGGACGCTTCGCTCAGCGGCACCGCGACCGAGGAGGAACTCGCGTTCCTGGCGAGGCTCACGTTCACGGACCGGCGGCCTCGTGCACTCTACTATTATCGGGAGCTGCAGAACCTACGCGACCCGCTCCACTTCTCCGGGCCACGTAGCCCCTCGACGACCCGTCGCGACTGAAGCCCGAGTGCCCGGAGAGCGATGAACCCGGACGTCCTCATTACGGTCGGCGTTCTCGTCTGCGTCTTCGCGGCGCTGGCCGTCGATCTGTGGACCCCGGACGCGGTCCTGCTGGTCGGGCTGACGGCGGTGACGGTGACCGGGGTCATCGATCTCGAGTCGGCACTCCTGGGCTTCGCCAACCCGACGCTCCTGGCGCTGGGCTCGCTCTACGTGGTCGCGGCGGCACTCCGGGAAAGCGGGGCTCTGGACCGGGCGGTCCAGATGCTTCTGGGAGAGGGCGATCGCGGCATCCGCCGGGTGCTCGTCCGGATGTGTCCGTCCGTGTCCATCTACTCGGGGTTCCTCAACAACACGCCGGTCGTGGCAATGGGCATTCCCGCCCTCCGGCGCTGGGGCCGCCGGCAGGGCGTGCCGGCCTCGAAGCTCCTCATCCCGCTCTCCTACGCGGCGATCCTCGGCGGGCTCTGCACCCTCATCGGGACGAGCACGAATCTCGTGGTGCACGGCCTGCTTCAGTCACACGGGTACGCGGGCTTCGGCTTCTTCGAGCTCGCCTGGGTCGGCGTGCCGTGCGCCATCGCCGGGCTCGCCTACGTGATCTTCGTCTCGCCCTTTCTGACGCCGGACCGCGTGGACATCCGGGAGGAGGAGGAGCGCCAGCGCGCCCTACTCGTGGAGCTCGAGCTGACCGACGGGTCCTCGCTCGTGGGCGAGACGGTCGAGGAGTCGGGGGTAGCGGTGCTTCCAGGTCTTCGCCTCGCGCGCATCAACCGGGGCGACAGGGAGATCGCCCCCGTGCGCTCGGAGGAAGAGCTGCGAGCGAGGGACCGGCTCTTCTACGAAGCGTCGGAGGACGTCGAGCCGCCGGTGCCGAACCTGGCCCACTACCCGGGCCTCCAGCTCGCCGCGCGCACCCCGCGCGAGATCAAGCGCACGGGCCGAGCGCGGGAGCTGCATGAGGCCGTGGTCACGGAGGGCTCCCGCCTCGCGGGCTCCACCGTGGAGAAAGTGCGGTTTCTGGAGCGGTTCGGGGCGGCCGTGACGGGCGTCCGGCGGGGCGGCAATCGTCTGGGAGGGCCCGTGGGCCAGGTCGTGTTGCGGTCGGGGGATGTGGTGATGCTCGACACCGGTGCCGGCTTCAGAGAGGCGTTCGAGGACGTCGCGGAGTTCCTCGTGACGACGGAGGCGGGGGGAGAAGGACCCGAGGAGCACCTCGAGGCCCCGGCCGAGGCGCGCCCCGGTGGCCGGCACCTGGTCGTGTCGGTCGCCGTGCTCGTCGGGATCGTCGCGCTGGTCGCCACCGGGACGCTCCATGTGGCGCTGGCGGGGATGCTGGGTGTCACCGCCCTCATCGCCCTCCGCGTCATCGAGCCGGCCAGGGCCCGGGAGGCCGTGGACTGGTCGGTGCTCCTGGTGATCGGGGCCGCCCTGGGGCTGGGCCAGGCGATGGAGTCGAGCGGCACGGCGGATCTGGTCGCAGGCGCCATCGTCGACCTGACGGCGTCGTACGGATCCCGGGCGGTCCTCGCGGGGGTCGTGGTGGCCACCGCCATGCTCACCGAGATCATCACCAACAACGGCGCGGTTGCCATCATGTTCCCCATCGTGATCTCGGTGGCGCAAACGCTGGGCGTCGAGCCCCGAGCCCTGTTCATCAGCGTGACACTCGCCGGGTCCATGTCGCTGATGACACCGATCGGGTACCAGACGAACCTGATGGTCTACGGGCCCGGGAACTACCGGTTCACCGACTTCTTCCGGGTCGGCGCCCCGCTGCAGGTGGTCCTGTGGGTCGTGGTCATCGTGCTCGCCCCCATCGTGTGGCCGATGTGAGCGATGAACGCGGGTCCGACGCGGACGACAGCCGCTGGGCCGCGTCGTGCGGGCGGCGGGTACGCGCTGGGCATCCCCGCTGGAGTCGCCCACTCTCGGCGGACAGGCCACCCCGGGACCCGATGAAGCTCGATATCGCGTGGCACCGCGAGCTCCTCATCGCTCAGCGGCACCGCGACCGAGGAGGAGCTCGCGGTCCTGGCGAGGCTCACGTTTACGGACCGGCGGCCTCGTGCACTCTACTATTATCGGGAGCTGCAAAACCTACGCGACCCGCTTCATTTCTCCCGGTCCACGTAGCCCCTGGACGACCGCTCGCGACGGAAGCCCGAGTGCCCGGAGAGCGATGACCCCCGGACGACCCCACCCTGCTCGCGCTCGCCGCGTCGGCGCTGGGACCGGGGATCGCGGTATGGAGACCCGCGCCGCACCCACTCCTTCCATGCGTCCAGGACCTCGTCCTCCGTCATCCCGAGCGGGGCGAGCAGCTCGGCCTGGGTCGTGGCCTTCAGGAGGTCCGGGAATGCCTCGTGCCCTACGACATCGTGGAAGAACCTGGCGAGCGACCCGGCCACCCCGTAGCGGTACGGTCCGGACCACGCGTCGGCGAGACGCGACGGAGCGGCTCCCGCCGCGACCGCCTCGCGGGCACGATCGGCGTGACCGGTCTCGAGCTGTCCGGAGACGAAGGTCGCGAGCCCCTCGGTGAACCAGGCGACCTCTTCCGCCCCCTCGAACTCGTGGCTGGGGTTGTTCTGCATGTGATAGACGTGGACGAGCTCGTGCACGACGATGTCCCGGACATGGCCCGCGTCCGACGGGTCGTGGTCGCAGTCGGCGGACCAGTGCCGGGGCGACACGAGGACGAGGCTCTGCGTCGCGGCCGCCCCGACCATCCAGCACTCGGTCGCCGGCATCCCCCAGTGCTCCGCCGCGTACGCGTCGAACGCCTCCCGATCGGGCAGCACGATGAGCGTCACGTCGAGCGGGAAGGGGGAACCGAAGAAGTCCTCGATCCTAGCCACGCCGGCCCGGGCGTATGCCGTGAGGTCGCGCGCGATGGCGGAGTCCGGTGCTTCGAACTCCACCGTGAGCCGTGCCGCCGCGACGCGGTCGGCGGTCCCGGCGGGGTGCTGTCCGCCCGAGGCCGCGCCTTGGCCGCTCGCACAGCCGATCGCGAGCACACCGAGCGCCGCGGTCCATCCCGATCGCTTCACAGGATACGCTCCCGTTATGGGCCTCGTCGTTGGCCGATGCCGAATCTGTCGCCTCGATCGGATCGTAAAGGGGGTGTGGGCGCGAGACGCGGAATCGGCGTCGTCACCCGGCGAAGCGAGCGGCCGAGTCGCAGAAGCCGCCGGCGGGGGCGCCGCGGACCTCATCGGGGAGTCGAGCATGCCCGGGCAGCTGCACGCACCAAGCACGGATCACGCCGGCGGGCCGGGAGTGTCGAGAGGCTGGCTCGGGGTCTGGACGCTGGCGACCCTCACGGTCCTCCTCGCGACGGTCGCCACGGGCGACACCGGGTGGACGGGCTCCCCCCGGGGCGGGACGATGGAGTTCCGGTTCTCACCGATGCTCGGCGTGCTGCTGGTCCTCCTCATGCTCGGCTGGCTGGCGATCCTGGTCCGCGCGCTGCGCTCGCGGGGCATCGAACCGGCGCTGCGACCGGCCGCGGCGCCGCCCGAGCCCGCGACCGTGCTCATGTCGAGGCGTGGGCGTACGGTGAAGCTCCTGGCTCCGGACGAGATCGACTGGTTTCAGGCCTCGGGGCGGTATGTAACGGCGCACATGGGCGGCAAGAAGCACCTGCTCGACGATTCGCTCACCGCACTCATCGAGCGTCTCCCGGCGACGGAATTCGTGCAGGTCCACCGATCCGCGATCGTCCGGGTCGACCGGATCGCCTCGCTGACCAGTCTCGATGGCCGCGACTTCCAGGTCGCGCTCAGGTGCGGGGACCTGGTCAGGATGTCGCGGACGTACCGGGGGCGACTGGAAGAAGCCCTCGGCGTGAAGATCTAGGAGCCGGGGCGCTCCGGCGGACTCGTCATTGAGACGCGGGCACACTTCGGCGAGCCGCGTGCGGTAGGGAGTCACGGCGGAGTGCCCTCGCGGCGCTCCCAGGCGAAGAAGTCCTCGATTCGGTCGAACCCGATGACCCTGTCCCGCGTCGCTTCCGGCCGGGTTGTTCGCGGTCGAGCGCCGACCGCGCATTTCCGGAGGAGCCGTTTGCGTCAAGGCGGTGGCGGCCCGACCAGATCCAGGTGCTCGTCGAGCCACGCCGCCAGCCTGGGCCAGCCGGCCGACCCGAACCCGAACTGCCGGTGCATGGGCTGCTCCCCGCCCGCGGTGACGTCGCGGAGCCCGTGGTTCGCCCCGGGCACCACGAACAGCTCGAAATCATGGTTGCCCGCCCGTTCGAGCGCCGCGCGCATGGCGGGGAGGTTGTCGGACACGACGACGTTGCGGTCCTTCTCGCCGAACAGGGCGAGGAGGGGAATGTGCAGGGACTCGAGGGCCGGGATCGGGTCGTAGGCCATGTTGAGCCGCACCCACTCCCAGCCGGCGTCCGCGGCGTCGGCCGACTCGAAGATCTCCTCGGGGAGCTCCGCTTCCGCGGCCTCCCGGCGCGCCGTGGCGTACGCGTCCCAACCCTCCCCGGTGGCCGCGTACGCCCAGGCCGCCTCGAGCATGGCCCTCGCGGCCCCGATCTGTGCGTCGGAGAAGCCCTCGTCCCGGAGCAGGTTGAGGCGACGGGTGGTCTCCTGGGCGGCGGGCGACACTGCGGGCGGCACGAACAGCACGAGGAAGGCGGCCCGCGGCGCCAGTGTCGCGGCGAGCGGGGCGATCCAGCCGCCCCGGCTCCGGCCCGTGAGCCCGACCTGGTCCGACCGGACATCCGGCCGATCCGCGATCATGGACACCGCCGCCGCGGCGTCGCGCGCCGTCTGCTTGAACGGAACCGTCGGCTCGCCGCCCGACTGCCCGTTCCCGCGCTTGTCGTAGATGAAGGTGGCCATCCCGAAGGACGCGAGGATCTCCGCATCACGGCGGCCGGCCTCCCGATCGGTCCACCCCGATCCCGGAAGCACGACCGCGGCGGGGAAGGGGCCGGGCCCTTCGGGTCGGATGAACGTTCCGACGAGCCGCACGCCGTCGCTGCTGAAGGCGACCTCCTCCTCGACGAAGGACGAGCGCGGACCGGAAAGCGTCTCCCCGCCGGCCTCGTTCCAGCGGATGCCGACCACCTCGCCGTCTCCGTTCCGCTCGAACCGCACCCGGGCCTCGATCGGTGCCGGCACGTACATCGCGCTCCCGACGAAGAACTCGTCCGTGTCGGTCGGGAACAGGGTGGCGAATCGGCCCGTCCCAAGGTCGGTGACCAGGAGCTCGCCCCAGAAGCGGGACGTCACGACCAGCGACCGGTCGAGCGCCAGGCGGTAGGTTCCGGTGAGACCCTCGAACGACTCGGGGGGGATGCGGGCGATGGGCTCCGGCGAGCGCGACAGCTCGAAGTCTCCCCGGTAGTCGCCCCAGCGCAGTCGGCCCCGGATGGTGTCGCCCTCGAGCGTCCCGTCGAGGACGATCCGCGACCCCGTGGGACGCTCGCGGGTGACGATCAGGTGCGGTGGCTCCCAGGAGAGCTCCGCGGGGAGATCGTATCGCTTCGACACCAGCTCATCGAAGCGAACGCCGACACCCTCCGCGGTCCGGTCGATCCGGAGCCGCAGCGGCAAGTCGCTCCCCTGGTCCAGATACGCCCACCCGACCCAGTCGCCCGGCAGGGGCCAGTCCGTCTCCCGAGGGTCGCGGATCGTGGCCGGCGAATCGGAGGCCGGCAAGGTCACCAGGAGAGCCGCCGCGAGGAGCAGGTGCCGTCGGACGTCCATTCGCTGACCTCCCGAACAGTGGCAAACACGTGCTTGCATCTCGATATCGTATTTTATAATATCGTCTCGACGCTGAAGCCAGCACCGCTGGCACCCTTGCCCGGCAAGCCATGTCCAAGGTCGTCGCCCGGCCCATCCGTACGCAGATCCGTCAGGAGGTAGCCGACCGCATCCTGGACGGCCGCCTCCCACCGCGCGCCCCCGTCCGCCACGCCGAGCTGGCCGAGGAGCTGGGCGTCAGCGTGACGCCGCTCCGCGAGGCGATGATCGAGCTCGCCGGGGAGGGTCTGCTCGAGTCGCGTCCCAACCGGGGGTTCGTCGTGGCCGCGTTCTGCCAGCAGGAGATCCGCGACCTGTACGAGCTGATCGGCATGCTGGAGACCGCCGCGCTGCGAGACGCGCCGCCCGCGGCCTCGAGCTACGCCCGACTCCATGCGCTGAACCGCGAGCTGGCGGATGCCGCCGGCGACCCATGGCGGGCGGTGAAACTCGATATCGCGTGGCACCGCGAGCTGCTCGTGGACGATCAGAACGCGATCCGGAAGGAGGTCCTGGACGGACTCAAGCTGCGCGCGGTCCGGTACGCGTACGCCTATCTGCGCGAGGTCGAGCGCATCCCGCGGTCCGTCGAGCAGCACGAGACGATCATCGTGCGGCTCCGCCACGCCGACGAGGCTGGAGCCGTCCGGGCGCTCGAGGAGAACTGGCGACCACGGAGGATGCTCCAGTGGCTCGAGGACTACGAGGAGCGAACCTCTGCCGCGACTCCCGTAGGGTAGCATGCGGGAACGCGGGACGAAGGGTCAGCGGCGGTACCAGTCGAAGCCCATGAAGAAGGCATGCAGGGCGTCGGCGACCTTCACCTGCCCGGCGTCGGAGGGATGGTGGTTCGTGCCTCCATCCCGGAAGTCCTCCGGGGTCCACGAGATCCCCTGCCCGTTCGGGGTCGTGGAGTTGGCCCACAGGTAGGGACCCCAACCGATCCACGGCGCGTCGGGGAGGTCGCCAGCCTGCCAGCGCTCGATGGCGGCGTTGACGGCGAAGCCCCCTTCGTAGGAGATCGGCTCGCCGCGCGACGCCTGCGCGACCGCCCAGCCGGCGTAGATGCGGCTCGTATGGAACACCGCCTGGACCGAAGGGAGCTCGCGCCCGATGCGCTCCGAGAGGGCGCCGATGTTCTCGACCAGGTCGTGGTAGTCGGCCTCGGGGTCCGGCAGCGTCCGTGCGTTCTGGGTGAACTGGTCCGCGTCCTTGGCCCACACGACCTTGACCTGATCGAGCGCGAACCCGGCGTCGGCGATCCGCGCGCGGCAGTCGTCCCACAGGCTCGGGAGCTCGAGCCAGCGCTCGAGCGCGTTCCCGCCCCGCGCGCAGTTGACGAGCCCGATCGCCGGCGAGACATCGGGGCGACCCGCGTATAGATCCATGAACTTCTGGAACTCGAGATTCCCGTTCGACATCGAGATCGCGATGATCACGATGCGGCCGTCGGTTGGCGTCACGGTCGGGACCCCGTTCCAGCGGAGTCCCCCGGACAGGCCGTAGTAGTCGGTCTCGAGGAGGTCGAGCGCGACGAGGTCGGGCGTTGGGCCAGGCACCGGGTCCGGCGGCCGGACGGCATCGCTCGCGCCACCGCACGTCGCGGCCGCGAGACCGCATGCGATCGCCGCCGGGACGCGCAACGCGATCGCTCGCGTGCCCCGGCGTCTGGTGCTCATCGCTCCGGACATCTCGGCTGCCTCCCGTTCGTCCCGTGACTTCCACCCGTCCTGGTGACGCACGAGCCGTGGGTTCCGTTAACGGGGGCGGCCCTCGGGCTTTCACCCGCGCCGCTCCTTCGTGCAGGAGGCGACCGCAGGTCAGCGGTACCGCCGCTCGAGGCTCAGTTCGTCCTCGATGGGACGCACCTCGATGGTCCCGAGCCGCGCCGAGGGCCACGCGGCCGCGATGCGGAGGGCCTCGTCGCGATCGCCGGCCTCTATGAGGAAGAAGCCGCCGATCTGCTCCTTCGTCTCGGCGAACGGACCGTCGGTGACCACGAGCTCGCCGTCCCTCACGCGGAGCGTGGATGCGGTCGTGGCGCTTTGGAGGGCGTTCGTCGACACGAGGTGTCCGCTCTCCCGCAGGGCCTCGACGTAGCTCAGCGTCTCCTCCCTGAGCGCGTGCCACTCGTCCTCGGACAGACCGTTCAGCCGGCTCTCTTGCTCGTAGGCAAGGCAGAGGTACTTCATCTCATCTCCCCAGATCGAGCCCGTGGATTCGGGCGACGTGCCCGGACCGTCGATGCGCGACTCGAAGGGCGATCGCCGTCACCGTCACCTCCACCGTGTCGCGGGCCCCGGAGCTTCGGTGGGTCGCCACCACCGACGTCGCCCCCGGCGCCCCCCCCGTGATCACGGTGTCGGAGCCGAAGGACGGGGACACCGTCGCGACCTCCGGATCGGCGGCTTCCCACGACACGCGCACGTCGACCCGTCCGCCGAGCTCGTCGCGTCCGATCGCTTCCACCGCCGCCAGCCCGCCCGGGGAAAGCTCGACGACGGAGGGGACGACGACGATCTCCCGCACCGGCAGGTCGACCGACCCGAGCGAGAAGCGGCATTCGGAACCGAGCATGGCCGGCATCGTCAGGAGGAGGGCGATTCGGAGGCGCTCACCCCGCGGGGCGGCCTGAAACGCGAAGATCCGGCCGGGCTGAGCCCGGGCCGGATCGAAGCGCGTGTGGTTTGTATGCCCTCGCGGACCGAGGGTCAGACGGCGACCGCCTCTTCCTGCCATTCGTCGCGATTCTCCGCGGTCGCCTCCCTGCCGTGCGGGACGACCGGCTCGATATAGCGCTGCGCCATGACCGCCAGCTGGCCCCGCTCGGCTTTCGAGAGCTGCGGATACCGCTCGGCCATGTACTCCAGCGTGTCCGCGAGCCACTCCTGCGCGTCCTCTTCCGCGGCTTCGAGCACGTCGCAGCGCTGAATATGGCTGAACAGCTCGTCGCGGGCGCGGTCCAGGTCGGTCTTCACGTACTTGTTACCCAAATTCGAACTCCTCCGGTTGGTGGTACGAAGAGCCTTCTAACTACGCGATACGCGCCCGATCGTTCCCTAGCGCATTGTCGGCATCCGTCCAGCGGGTCGCGATCGCGGCCCCCACGTCAGCGGGCGCCGACGATCCGCCTGACCTCGATGAGGCCGCCGTAGGCGGCGTGGGGCGACGCGCGGGCGATGGCGACCGCGCTGTCGTAGGAGGGAGCTTCGACGAGGAAGAAGCCCCCGATCGGCTCCGATGTCCGATCCGTCGCGGCGTCCGGCGTCACCCATCTCCCACCGGCGGGATCGAGCTCGTCGGCCGACACGAGCGCGCCGGCGGCGGCCAGCCGCCGGGCCCACGCGCCGTATTCCTCGATCAGCCGTTCGTGGGGCTGCCGGCGATCGGGCTCGTCTCCGCGGAGGAGGAGCAGGAAGCGGGGAAGGACAGGCGTCGGCTCGGGGCCGATGGCCGCGGGTGGGGGAGCGCCACCCGGCGACGCGGTCCCCGTCGCCCCGCCCGCCCGGCCCGTCGAGAGGGCCCGGCCGACGAGCCCCCCCGCCACGAGTAGCGCGGTCGCCGCGGCCGCCAGGAGCGGCCAGGCGAGACGCGTCCGCGGTCGCTCTCGTTCCAACCGCCGGCCGAAGCGGACCAGAGACGCGGGATCCGCCGGTGGCGGACCCAGGCTGCCCAGCGCCTCCCACACCGCCGACATCTCCCGCGCTGCCGCACGACAGTCCGGGCACCCCGACAGGTGCGTCTCGAGACGCCGCCGTTCTTCCGGGTCGAGCTCGTCCAGGAGGCGGTCGATCAGGAGATCGCGCGCCTCCTCGCAGTTCATGGCCATGCTCCCATCTCCTCCAGGACGGCGTGGAGCGCGATCATCGCCCGGTGCGCCCGGACCTTGACGTTCGACAGCGAGAGGTCGCACGCCTCCGCGATCTCCCGGTACCTGAGGCCCGCGAAGCGGCTCAGGACCAGCACCTCCCTGAGCTCCGGCTTCAGGCGGTCGAGCGCTTCGCGGACGCGCGCCTCACGATCCGTCTCCGCGGCCGATTCCATCCCTCGAGTCTCCATCCGGACCCTCCACGCCCTCCTTCTCTCCTCCTCGCGCCGACGGCTCGCGAGGTGGTCGAGGCACCGATTCCGGACCAGGCGATAGAGCCACGCCGCGACCGACGACCGCCCGTCGAACGTCGATCCGTAGCGCCGGACGCGCAGGAACCCCTCCTGCGTCAGGTCCTCGGCGACGTCGGGATCGCGCACCATGCGGAGACACAGCTCGTACACGTGGCGGTGGTGGCGTACGTACAGGACGCCCAGGGCGTCCATGTCGCCGTCGCCGGCCGCGCGCACGAGCGCCGTGTCGGTCAGGTCGTTCGGGTCTCGGGACACCCCGCCGCCGGGTTCTCGTTCATCGTGAGCCTCGCCCTCACCCCCGCAGACTACCGGGGTCCGCGGGAAGGTTACAACGCGTGTAACCATCGCGTCCCCGGCGTCGGTCACAGGGGCGGAACGAACCGTCTCGTGAAGGAGGGATGAGATGAGACTCCTCGCCGCCGTCGGCGTCGCCGCCGCGTGGATCCCCGGCGTGCTCGCGGCCCAGTCCGCGACCGGGGACCCGAAGTCCGCGTCCACGGACGGGCGCGCCGCATCCGCTGACTACGTCCGGCTCCCCGAGCCCGAAGAGATCGCGCTCGCGCGGAGCGCGGCGCCCGAGAGCGTATCGGCCGACGCCACCATCTGGGTGTTCCGCGACGGAGAGTTCGAGGTGGCGGTAGAGGGCACGAACGGGAACCACTGCATGGTGTCCCGCAGCCAGCCGCCGAGCCTCGAGCCCATCTGCTACGATCCGGAGGCCGCGGCCAGCATCATGAAGTGGGAGCACGAGTACGTCCGGCTCCGCACGGCGGGCACCTCCGCCGAGGAGCGTGACGCCGCCCTGGAGCGCGCCATCGGGGGCGGCGACATCCCGCTCCCCCGGCGCCCGGCCATGACGTACATGATGTCCTCCGGGCAGCACCTGTACGACCCCGAGTCGGGGCACGATGCCGGCAACTGGAAGCCGCACCTCATGCTGTACGTGCCTTACCTGACGAGCGAGGCGATCGGGTTCCCGGAGACGATGCCGTGGATCCAGGTGGCGAACGCCGGGACTCCGATGGCCTGTCTGGTCGTCGTCGTGCCCGACTTCGTGGATCCGACGCAGCCCTGACGGATGCGCGCGCCAGCCGCGGTCGCGCTGCGCCGCCGGGTGGTGGTCGCGCGCCGCCGGCCCACGGGGCACATTGGCGATGGCCAGATCGACGTCCTCGAACCGACGGACGAGTCCACCCCCTGCAGCGGAGACGTGGCGTGCCGGAGCCAGCGGGAGTCGTTCGGGTCGGTCTCGACTTGGCTCTCGATCCCGAGGTTGCGTTCGAGCTTCTCATCGGAGAGCTCGCCACCTCTCTCCGAAGAGTCGGGATGCGGTTGGAAGCCGGCCCCGGCGGCCGCTTGCTGGAGGGCGACACGGTGGTGGGCACGGTCATCTCCTGGGAGGCGGGGCGCCGCGCCGTCCTCGAGTGGAGACCGGCGAGCTGGCAACCCGACCTCGTGTCGGGCGTCGAGATCCGCGTGGAGGCGGTGGACGGGCTCTCCCGGCTGGTGATCGACCAGCGGGGCTGGCCGCTCGCCGTCGGCGGTGACGCCGAGTCGGTGGGCTGGTTCGCCTCCGAGGTCGGCGCGCCGTTCCTCGCCGCCATGGGGCCGGCGGCGCTCGGGGACTGGGTCACCGACCGCCGGGCCCGGTGCCCCTCGGGGGCGGAATCCCGGGCCACGTATCGCGACCCCCTGTACCACTACCCGAGCTTCCGCGCGATCCTCGCGGACATCGCGCTCGGGCCGGAGGACTATCTCCTCGAGGTGGGCTGCGGGGGCGGTGCCTTCCTCCAGTTGGCGCTCGACAGCGGGTGCCGGGCGGCGGCTGTGGACCACAGCCCCGACATGGTGAGGGTGGCCCGGGTCCTGAACCGGGAGGCGATCGACGCGGGGAGGCTCGAGATCCTCGAGGCGGACGCCGCGTCCCTGCCGCTTCCGGACGGCGCGTTCACGTGCGCGGTCATGATGGGTGTCCTGGGCTTCCTGCCGGACCCGGTCACGGTGCTGGAGGAGATCCGACGCGTGCTCGCTCCCGACGGCCGGGCCGTGATCCAGGGGACGGACCCGGAGCTGCGCGGCACTCCGGCCGCACCGGAGCCGATGGAGTCGCGGCTCCGCTTCTACGATTCGGGGGACCTCGAGGTGCTGGGGCGCGCCGCCGGGTTCGAATCGGTGCGCGCGGTGCGCCGGGGCCTCGAGCGTTACGCTCGCGAAGCCGGCGTGCCCGAGGAGGTCCTGCCGCTGTTCTCCGGGGGCGGACGCTTCCTCCTGATGGAGAAGGGCTAGCCGGCGGGAGGGTCGTCGTAGGTTCCGCGTCGGAAACGGATCGTGATTGGAGGCGCCAATACAGCACCGGCCCACCCGAGGCTCCGGGCAGGCCGGACGACGCTGAGCCGAACTGCTTCGTCGCAGTTCGGGTACGGGGCCTGGCAGGCTCAGCTTCCGCGTAGGCCCATTCGGTCACGAAGCTGCTCCCGCTGCCCTTCGGTCAAGACCGGCGATTCGCTCAGCCGGCGCGCGATGCGCATGTAGTCCAGAACCAGCGAATTGCCCCATCGGTACTGCTGCCCCTGCTCGGCGGCGTTCACGAAGGCCATGGCCGCCTCGTAGACCTGCCCCGTCTCCAGACCCCGCACGCCTGCAGCGGCGAACGCACGGCTGGACGCTGTCGCCTTGCCGGCGTGGAAGAAGAACTGTCCCGCCCGGTTGAGGGCCACGTAGGCCCTCGCGTCTCCGTAGGGGCGAAGTTCGGCCGACTCGACGTACCGCTCGGCGGCCTTGACCAGGTCGTGGTCGTCGGCCTGCAGGCGGAACGCCTCCTGGAACAGCTCGTCCGAGCGTTCGACATCGATCACCAGCGCCTCTGCGGTCCGCGGCCCATCCTCACCCTGCGCGAGGGCCGGGTGCGGCGCGAGGATGAGGAAGCTGACTACGGCACCGATCAACTGAATCCCTTTCACGACGTCCTCCTGAGGCTTATTTTTCAAGGCAAGAAGCTGGAGCATCCGCACGACTGGCCGCTGTCCCCCAGTGGCCCGAACTGGATGTCCTTTCATCAGCCCTACGCGAAATCCGCGCGCTTCTTATCATGCTCTGGCTGAAGCGGTCGGGGCGGTGCCCCGGACATCGGCGGGGAGAACGCGCATGGCGCATGTGTCGCCGGAAGAGATCACGGGCCTGCTGGAGGCCGTGCAGCAGGGCGATCGTGGCGCCCTCGACGCGCTCTTTTCCACCGTGTACGAGGAGCTCCGCAGTCGGGCGCACGGGCATCGTCAGCGTTGGCATGGCGACGACACGCTCAACACGACGGTGCTGGTCCACGAAGCCTACCTGAAGCTGGTCGATCAGAAGCGCGCGAGCTGGGAGACTCGGGCCCATTTTCTGGCCACGGCAGCCAAGGCCATGCGCCACATTCTGATCGACTATGCCCGCGACCAGCGCGCCCAAAAGCGAGGGGGCGACCGTCCGAATCTCTCGCTCGAGGAGATCGCGGAGCGGGTGGGGGGAGAGGTGTCGCTCACGGAGGAGACGAGCGAACTCCTCGTGTCGATCGATGATGCCCTCCGCCGGCTGGAAGAGGTGAGCGAGCGCCAGAGCAGGATCGTCGAATGCCGCTTCTTCGGCGGCATGACGATCCAGGAAACCGCGGCGGCGCTGGGCATCTCGACGGCGACGGTCAGCCGGGGCTGGGTACTGGCGAAGGTGCGCATGTACCAGGATGTGAAGGAACAGCAGGGGTGATGAGGATCGACCGTGGCTGAGACCCGTGAAGAGAGGCTCGAGCGGCTTTTCGCGGAAACCGCAGCGCTGCCGCCCGAGGAACGTCACGCCTTCCTGGAAGAGACGTGCAGGGCCGATCCGTCGCTGCGCGCCGAGCTGGCGTCACTCCTTGCAGATGCCGGCGAGGCCGAGGCCTGGCTCGATCGGGTGGTCGGACCTGGAATGGCCCGCGCCGCGGAAGTGCTGACCGACCCGTGGGAGGGTAACGAACAACGGGCGGTGGATCCGCTCGTGGGCGAGGCCGTGGGCCGCTTTCAGATCCTGGAAAGGCTCGGCGGAGGAGGCATGGGCGTCGTCTACAAAGCCCGCGACGCTCGGCTCGATCGCCTCGTGGCACTCAAGTTCCTGCACCTTCACCAGTCTGCCGACCCCCGGGCCAGAGCCCGCCTCATGTCCGAGGCCCGTGCGGTCTCGGCCCTGGATCATCCGAACCTCGCCGTCGTGCACGAGATCGGGGAGCACCGCGGACAGCTGTTCATCGCGATGGCCTTCTACGAGGGCGAAACGCTCAAGAAGAAGCTCGCGCACGGACCTCTGCCGGTCCGTGAGGCCCTCGACTATGGCGTCCAGATCGCCGAGGGGCTGCAGCGGGCTCACGAGGCCGGAATCGTGCACCGCGACATCAAGCCGGCGAACGTCCTGGTCACCGATCGAGGCCAGGTGAAGGTGGTGGATTTCGGGATTGCTCACGTCCCCGGTGAAAACGTCACGCAGACGGGGATGACCGTGGGAACGGTAGCCTACATGAGCCCCGAGCAGGCGAGCGGCCAGACGGCGGATCAGCGGA
>Ga0307444_1000138_pt1 | contig 37955 bp, 37 predicted proteins | sample SalMarSW160340MG_FD_202145 | JGI IMG/M metagenome (GOLD analysis project Ga0307444, IMG submission 202145) | Salt marsh sediment microbial communities from the Plum Island Ecosystem LTER, Massachusetts, United States - SW1603-40 | ecosystem: Environmental > Aquatic > Marine > Intertidal zone >...
CTTCAGTGAGAGCATAATCAGCAAGTTTGAGAGCAAGTTTAGTACCAATAACGCTAGAGTTACCGTGCGCCACGTTAGCGAAAGGTCCTGCGTGTATAAATCCTGGTACTCCTTCAAAATTCTGCACTAGATTTGGTTTTATTGCATCTTTTAGTATTAACACCATTGCTCCTACTGCGTTCAATTCTTTTGCATATACTGGCATATCATCATAGGTATATCCTATCAGTATATTTCCTAATCTTTCTCTTAGATCTGCTAAATCTCCAGCTAATGCTAGTATTGCCATTATTTCTGATGCTGCAGTTATTACAAATCCTGTGTTTCTTATATCTCCTCCCATTCTTCTTCCACCTAATCCGGTAATAATGTTTCTTAATGCCCTGTCATTAACATCTAATGCTCTTGGCCATGTTACCTTAGTTGGATCTATGTTCAACCTATTTCCTTTTGTTAGATGGTTATCTATCATCGCTGCTAGCAAATTGTGAGCTGAAGTAATAGCATGGATATCACCTGTAAAGTGTAGATCTATATCCCACATTGGAAAAACTTGTGATTGTCCTCCTCCTGTGGCACCTCCTTTTATTCCAAAGGTTGGCCCCATACTTGGTTCTCTTATTGCAAACATTGCTTTCTTTCCTAACTTATGAAATGCTTGTGACAATCCTATTGTTGTAACAGTCTTTCCTTCTCCTGCTCTACTGGCAGTCATAGCTGTAACGAATATTAATTTTCCATTTGGCTTATCTGAATTCAATATCTTTAACATTGTTTGATAATCCAATTTCGCTACATATTTCCCATAATGCTCCAAATCGTCTTCTTTTAGACCTATTTTTGCAGCAATTTCTCGAATATTTTTCATATCTTTCTGCTTTTCTTGAGCTATTTCAATATCTGATTTCATAATAATCATCGTCATTTTATCGAGTGTTAATTGAAGTTTTTTCAGTGTTTTACTTAAAAAGTATTTTCATTGCGAGAAAATTTATGAGTTGGTAGACAACCTGATAGAGAACGAAGTACAAAAGAGAATTTCTTTGTCAAATAGATATGTTCTAAAATACCCAAGGTATTTTGGGTATAGAATAAATTTATGTGATTATTTATTATGAAATGTGAATACCCCCAGTGCAATACTGAAGCCGATATTTTATTCTACTGTCGTTACTGTGGAGGTTCTTTTTGTCAGAAACACAGAGATGCCCCAGCACATAATTGTCCTTCTTTAAGACAAGGAACACAACAAAGTGCACAAGGTGCACAAGGTGCACAAGGTGCACAACGTCAAGTTAGACCCGAAGAAGTCATGCGAAGGATTGCTTATGGAGTTGCTCAAGCTGCACAACAAGCAGCTCAACAACAAGCTAATGCTCAAGAACAAGTGTATTTTCCTGATGAAAAGAGCAAGAAAGAGTTCATTGAAAAACGTCTTACAGCCTCTGGAGATCTTTTTTCATTGGGTAACGAAGTTCTCGACATCCTCTTTGGATTTGCTTTAATTGTTCTTGTTTTTGGTTTCTACCAATTTATTATAAGTACTAAAAATAGATGGTGGGGTTTTGCTATTGCAGCTATTTTAGTTGGAACAGCGTTTTTGCCACATGAACTTGCACACAAGTTTGTAGCTATTAAAAAAGGTCAATTTGCTCGTTATATTTTATGGGTCAGAGGACTGATGTTAACATTTCTAACACTTCTTATTGGGATAGGTTTAGTAGTACCTGGTTTTGTATCCATAGTTCCTTTGAAACGTCAGATGAATAAAAAAGACATAGGATTAGTTTCAGTAGCAGGCCCAGCAACAAATGCAGTAATCGGTACAATAAGTCTTATTATTGGTTTATTGACTTACAGTGGATACGCAGTAGCAGGTTTAGTTGGACCATTAGCTATGACTGGGATTTGGGGTGTGCCTAACATCTTCATTCTTGTTGCTCAGTTTAACGGATTGATTGCTCTATTCAATTGTATTCCAATATGGCAATTTGATGGCAAAAAAATCTTAAAATGGAGTAAAGTTGCATTTTTCATCCTTGTTGGAATTAATTTGGCTTTAGTTATAGTGTCATTTATATTAAATCCAAAATTCTTAACAAGTATCTACCAATCTTGACAAGTATCTACCAATAAAATTTCAATCACAAAAGATAATTAGGTGTAATTGAAAATAGACAAAAGGATGAACAAGGCATTACAGAGAGCTTCGCTCAATGATGAATCATAGTTAGACTGAAATTATATCTTGTCTAGTATTTTATGCCTTTCTTTTTTTAATTCCCTTAAATCTGATAGATTCAACATTGTCATAACAGCTTTCATCTCTAATATGTATGAAGAGAGAAATTGTCGACATTCATCTATTCCCCCTGTTCCAATAGCCCTTAATATCGGTAAAGCTAAAGCAACATAATCAGCACCTAAAAGTAATGCTTTTACTGCATCAAAACCGTTCCAAATACCTCCAGAAGCAATAATTTTAGTATTTTTATTCTCTGTGAAACTAACCATATTTAGAAGACTATCTTTTGTTGATATTCCCCAATTAAGAAATTTATCAGAAAGGTACTTAACTTGATCGTTGCGATAAGATTCTATTTTAGACCAATTTGTTCCACCAGCTCCAGCGACATCAACAGCATAAACATTGAGTTCCGATAATTTTCTTGCATCGGATTTTGTTAAACCTGTTCCAATGCCTTTGATTATCAAAGGTAGTTCAAAATCATTCTTAAGTTCATGAATTTTTGAGGAGATGTTTATAAAAGAATCATCACCTTCAGCTTGAATAAATTCTTGTAAAGGATTAATGTGTATAGCTAAAGCATCTGCGCCAATCATAGCGATAGCTTTTCTTGCTTCCTTTTGACCATAATTTTTGAAAAATTGAGCTATTCCTAAATTTGCCATTAGTGGGATATTTGGTGCTATATGCCTAACTTTGTATGTGTCTATTAATTCAGGATTTTCTATTGCTGCTCTTTGAGAACCTACTCCCATACCAATCTGAAATTCACTACAAATTCTTGCAATGGTTTCATTAAACACCTTTCCATTTTCACTTCCACCTGTCATTCCAGAGACAATTATAGGAAAATTAATTTCCTTAGAAAGGAATGTTGTAGATAAATTTAGTTCTTCTGAAGAGACAGTAGGTAAAAGAGAAGGTTCAATTTTAATCTCATCAAAGCCATTAGTAATTCTATCATATTGAACATCATTTTCAAGACACAAAAGAATGTGATCATCTTTCCTTGTAGAAATTGAGGAGATTTCTTTCTCTTCCATGAGGTTTAATACATTTTCAGTAATATAAATCTGTAGTTGGACAAAATATCAAAAATTTATGAGCAATTTTGTATCAAAGGGAAAGGTTATTAAGAAAGAAAGGACATATACGAAAAAAAATCAGACTTTGAAGTGTTGAAAATGGAATTTTGCCCAGAGTGTGGAAAATTATTAATCCCGAAAAAAAAAGGAAAAGCAAAGGTACTGGTTTGTTCAAAATGTGGAATAGAACTTAAACTGAATAAAGACGGTGGATACGATGTTCAAGATGAAGTTGAACATAAAACCAGTGAATTAACAGAAGTCATACCTGTTGATAGTGAGCAGGCTATATCCGAAGCAGAATTAGAGGAAAGAAGAGAGAGATTTATTGAAGGTATAGATTTCTTCGAAACAGAATAATCCAAACGGATAGAATACAATATGCCACAGTCTTTACCTATGGTTATGGTGCGATTCTCTGAGATAGCTATAAAAGGAGCAAAAACACGACACTGGTTAACTAATCGTTTGGTTTCTCATATTAACTATATGTTAAATAAACAGAATATAGAAGATTTCGAAATAATAAAAGAGTATAGTAGAATTTTTGTAAAATCGAGTGAAAATAAGAAAGTCGAAAACATAATAGCATCCCTCATTCCAGGTGCTGTAAGTGTAAGCGAAGTTTACCAATGTTCTTCAGAAATTAATGAAATCAAAACTTGTCTAAAAAAGAGTTTTTTCTCTAAAATCGATAAAGAAAAATCTTTTGCGGTCAAAGTAAAACGCACAGGAAATCACCCTTATTCTAGTGTGGAATTAGGAGCAATACTCGGGGAGTTCATACTCGAAAATAATATTGATAAACACCTTAAAGTCAATCTTACAAAACCTGAATATACACTTAGGATAGAAGTTAGAGAGAATAAAGCATATATTTTTGATGAAATAAAAAAGGGACTAGGAGGATTACCAGTTGGAAGTCAAGGTAAGGTTCTAGTTCTTGTTTCTGGGATACAGGAAGATATCTCAAATATCATTCAGCTCTATAAACGAGGAGCAATTACCTTAATCTACTCATTGCTGAATGAATCTAATCTAGATACAGAATTTAAAGAAACGGTTATACGTATTCAAAATATGCAACCATATCTAAAAGAAATAGGTATTTTTTATATTAAAGACAAATTTGATGTTGACAACTTAATAGATTTGTATAGAGAAACTGAATGTTTAGGAATCGCAATGTCAAAAACGGTTTTTAATGATCTAGAAAAAGAATTGCCAGTAAAGGTACCTATCTTTGTTCCCCATCTTGTAGATATCGTAGATGAAAAAGAATTGAGTAAAGTTTTAGCAACTACCATCTAATTCTTGTCTGATGATTGAACCATTTGGATCTGTTTCAGAAAAAACTATTCCTTGGAATTTTTCAACGGTTATTCTTTCTTTTTTCCAAATATCCATAGATAAGTAAGCTTTTCTGCAAGTATAAGAGAGAAATTCTTCAGTGTTCCAATGTTGTTCAATAGGAACTTGAGGTAAAAGCAAACCTTGAAATCGACCTAATTTTACTATAAGACCATCACCTGGAACATTTATCTGCTCTAGTAGATTTTGTGGGGAGGAATAGACAATTTTTTGAGGTGGTGTCATTATTGTAACTTCAAAAACTAGATTAGGTAATTCTCTTTCTTTAACTGGAGGAAAGCGTGGATCCTCTAAAGTTGAAGCTCGTGCTAAATTTATTACTTCTTTAAAGAGAGGATCAATTCCGATTGGATAACCTATGCAACCTCGGAGATTATGATTAGTTCCCTCGATAGTTTTTACAGTTACGAATGCTCCTGTTACAAATTTAGCTTGTTCAGGAATAGGTTCTATAGGCTGAGGGGATTTTTCTCTTCTTACCCAAGCTTCAGCTGCATATCTTGCAAGTTTAACAAGATATACTCCCGTTTCATCTTCAAAATTCATATATCACCACTAATTATAGTTCTGCAATAGTCTTTTTAATATCTTCCCAATGACTTCCTAACCAAAAAATCTTGGAGCATGAATCACACTCCCAAAATTCTTCATAATTTTTAGCAGTTCCTTCGAGAATTCGATTAATAACTTCATTTTTGCTTCGTTTAGTCAAAGAGCCATTACACACACTACAACGCATATTTATTGGGGGATAAATGACATTCAAATCAAATTTATCTTTAATACTTTTTAACTGCTCAGAAACTTCTGTTGATTTTAAATAAATTTGTTGGATATCATTTTTTTTACATAATTGAATAATACTTCTTGAGCTAGATACAACTATACGATTATTCTGTTTAGATGCTTCTAGCATCTCGTCTACAGTTTGTTCTCTTCTATAGAGGGTATCATAACCTAAAAAACGTAAAAAACGAGCTAATTTTCCTAACATAGAGTCCGTATAGAATTTAGACATGACTTTCTATCATCTCATCAGAAGCACAGTTTTTACAGAGATATTGTCCCTTGCTGAAGACTAAACTATCAGAATATTCCTTACAATCATCACAATATCCTGCGATCTCCTCCTCATCGCTAGATTCAGCCTGTTCCTCACCTATTACTTTGAGATATTCTTGTTCTAGTAATATTAGCTGAGGTACAACTTTGAAAATATCTGTGTCAGTACATATTCCCTTTAATTGTCCATTTTTATCTACTATGATTAGATGTCTAATACCGTCCTTAAACATGGTTTGCATAGCTTGAATTATTGTTAATGAAGGAGATGCTGTTATCAGAGGCGATGACATCATTTCTTCAGCTTTAACTTCATCTGCTTTTTTATTTGCTGCAATGACGTGTTTTATCAAATTCTCTTTAGTAATAATCCCAATTGATTTCCCATCTGAATCTAAAACAACAACAGAGCCTATTCTGTTTTCAATCATCAACTTAGCACACACTTCTGCTGAAGTATCCGGTAAAACTGTAAATACATTCTTTGTCATAATTTCTTTTACAGCCATGTCGAATTTTTTTTCGTCGAAAATTGATTTCAATTTGCAAACCTTCCATATTCTTATGTTGACAAATAGTTGAAGTTATTTTAAAGGTTTTACACTATTTGTCATTTTTAGAAAAAACTTATACACTTATATTAGTTCAGAATCCCCTGGAATAAACGGAAGTATATCATTAATAGTGATAACATCAAATTTGCTTTTTTCATCCTCTGGACATAATTTGTAGAGCTTTTCTTTAATTTCTGTTGCTATTCTCCCTTTCTGTATTTGCCCAGGTTTGATTGAGACATAATATTCTGTTCTAGAATCAACTACCTTAGTAGGTCCACCTATAATTTGTATATAATCATCATAAATAATGAACCCAATCGAATGCTCAATTTCAACATTTTTAAAATAATTCTTCTCTCCATAAATCATCACACTACCTTTAGCAAGAAATTGTCCAGATGGTGCAGTAAGACTAACTTGATCGGGTAAAACATAATAAACATCTCCAACTAGCTTTTTATCTTTCCAGAGGCTTGAATAATTCAATGCGAATATAGCAATATTTCTTTTACATTCCTCACTAAGATTGCTTTGACCATCTTTAACAACAACATATGGGGCACCATGTACATCTGCATGGAAGAAGAGGTCATTATCATCTAGATAACTCTTTAAAATTCGTTCGTTCACTCTAGCGTCTGTTCCCCCTATAACTACAAAACCATCACATATAAACCAATGAAACTTCTCATACCATTTCTTAGTTCTTTTTACAAACATAGGTTTACTTTCAATTTCCTTTTCCATGGTCTCTTTTGTAGATTCAATTTCAGTAAGTTGTTTCTTTGTTCTCTCAATTGCCGCTATTGCTCCGGGGATTTTTCTTCTAGCTTTTTTCGCTTTTTCATAAAATGAGTTGGCATTTTCAGTCAAATTTTGAGTAAAATCTAATTCTACTATCTCTTCTTCGTTCTTTTCGACATCGGCAAGTTTTACCCATATTTGCTTGGTTTTTGGAGTAATTTTCTCAAGTAATTGAGCAGAAGGAATACCTTTCTCTTTAGCAAGTTTTAGTTTTTCTTCAATATCCTCCCACGTAATATCATCTCTTCTTGCTTTCAGAATTGTAGAAAGTAATTCATCCAAAGCAGCAAAATTCGCATAAAGAAGATCCCCTTTTTGTTTTTCTAATCTTTCTTGATCTTTTAGTGTCTCAAGATGTCTCTCTTGGTTAGTTAGGATTTTTTGTGTTTTACTCATTTTATCTGAAACTTCTGTTTTATCTTCAACAAACTCAGGTTCTTCTTCAGCTGAAGAGAAGAATTCATCTAAAGCTGAATCAAATGATAAAACTGTCTCCTGTTCTAAATCTTCATATCTTGATAGTGGAATTGGAGTTATATCAACCACTTCATCTTCATCGAAGTATTTAGTAATCTCAAATTTTTTGTTAATAATAATATCTTGTAGCTTTTTCACTTCAGATATAAGTCTCTGTTTATCCTCCTCATCCATTTCTTCTACAGTTGTTTTTTCTATTCTAGATTTTGTAATAACATCTTTAGAATACACAGGTCCCAATCCCATTAATTCATTTAAACAATTGACAACTTTTCCTTTATAGTCGGAGATTGAAGCTAAAGCTTCTGTCTCATCTAAATTCAGAATGTTTTTTTCTGACGAAGGTGGATACTGATAATCTTTACCTGGATGAATATCTCTATCTTTCATTTTTCTGTAGTTATAAGCAAGTATTATCTTGTTATTTGGCCCTACGAGAACTATATTTCCTTCCCCAAATAACTCTACAATCAATTTATAAAAACTGTCTTTATAAGCTATTTCAAATACTACTATTCTGTCTAAATCTTTTTGATAAAAATCTTTTATTGGCAAATCCCTGATATGTTTTCTCATCGATAGAACTTTATTGTTAGGTGATGCAGGTTTTTTTCTAAAAAACTGTGTTGTATGAAATCTTTTCCCTAAATCTATAACAAGTTCAAACGGACTTTCAGTCGATTTACGAAACCTTAATATAACCAGATTTTTCCCGATTGAATAAATATTGTTAGTCCAACTATCAATAATCCTAGGGCGGATTTCCGCAACTAAAGCTGCAATATCAATGCTTGAAAGATATGTCTTCATTTAAATCACGGTGATTAATTTGAGATTTGATATAACCAAAATATTCAGTGGAATTAAAAATCTATTCAAACGAATGATAAATTCTATTAAGAATTCATTTGTGAGGTTTTTTAAGAACTTAAAAGAGGGAGTGAAACCGAAGAACATTAAAGTAAAAATAAATGAAATGCCACGAATGAACCAAGTTTATTGGTCTAAATTGATAGTTGGTATCACAATTGGGTTAATTTTTGGTTTAACTAATTTTACTAATTGGCCCGCAGGTTTAACTTTATTGCTTATCTATATAGCTTTGTCAGTTGGTTGGTTCCTTTATCTCAGAAAAGAAGAGACAGGCATTAAAGTTCGTCAATATTTTACTTCTGCAATTTTCCAGTATTTCATAACTGCAGTAGCTGTTTGGGCTTTACTCTGGAATATCTTGTACGTCCCTACATCACATTTCAGTTACCTCAATTATCCACAAGTTAAGATATATAATTTACTAATAATATCACCCGAGAATCTAATCTCAAAAATGCTCTCGAAAATGTTAATGTAAAGGGTAAAAGATATGAGTTCAAAAAAAAAGCAATCACAAAAGAATCAACCAGAAATACCAGAAGAAAAATTACTTCCTTTAATGGAGAGACCAAGATTTAGATTATTTTACCAAATAATTAATTATACAATTCTTGCTGTAGGTGTAGTCTTGCTAGTCCTTTACTACACAATTTGGAAAGATCAAATAATCGCACTTTTCAGTTCTCTAGGAGTTTTAGGTGTTGGAATCATTCTGTTGACGATGAGATCATCTCGCAAACACTCTGCTCCTCCTGAAGAAGAAGAAAAAGATGAAGATACACTTCAAATGAGAACTAGACGTTAATAAGTTAATTTTGTGACAGATAGTTTTTTAACTTGTAATACTTTAGGGATACCAATAATCAAATATTCCGACAAAAATGTTCAGTTGAGAGAAATGGAAGAAAAAGGATTTCAAGAGAAGGTTGGAAAATTCCTCAATAGGTATGGCAAAGTTCAGAAACTCAGAGAAGAATCAATAGATTCACATAGCAGAATTTTACCTTATATTGTGGAGAGTCAAGATCAGAAGTATGCTGTCTTTGCTTATCATTGGAAAAAAAGTATTGGAACCAACACAATAATTCGTACAGAGCATCAAATTAATGATATGAAATGTGATGGTGCTATAATCATAGGAAATAGATTCTCCCAGAATTCCTATGATATGGTTAGTGATACAAATAAACGACGTACTACTAACATTATTTTAATAAAAATCCAAGAAATGGAAGAAATCCTCAATATTATTGGATCTTAATTTACCCAAATTTAACATCATCTCTTATAGGGTTATTTCATACAGATTCATTCCATAAAAAAGTAGAAAGCAATAAGAAATAAAACTATACAGATTACAGAAAACTTAAAAAACTTTTGCGATACAAGTGATTTAGCTAATGATATCGCAGATACGAGAACCACTTTCAAAGATAGTTCAACCACTAATCATTTTCTTTGCAAAACTTGGTATTCACCCAACTGTTTTCACTATAATTGGACTAATATTATCCATTACATCAGCTGTTTTTATAGCAATTGATAACTTCTTGACAGCTTTTATAATTATCTGGTTTGCTGGTGCTATGGATTTCATCGATGGTGGTGTTGCAAGATATAATAAACTAGATTCAAAGAAAGGTTCTTTCATAGATAGTTTTACAGATAGGGCTAGTGATGTTGCAGTTTTTGGTGCAATAATAATCCGACCAATCTATATTGCTTTTACTCAGTTAGGAGGAGAAATCACCAAAGGAGTTGTGATAGACATTAGTGTTGGAATAGTAATGGTTGCCTCAACTCTTCTAATCAGTTATATTAGAGCTAAAGGTGAGAGTATAGGTGTTAAAAATATGACAGTGGGTATAATGGAAAGAGGAGAGAGAGTTATGTTGCTAATGATACTGATGTTCGTTGGTATACTAGTACCCAATCAAGGTTTTACACATCCGCCAAGTGAAGGCATATTGGCAGTATGGGGATTATCCTACTTCTCTATAGGTTACATGATTCTAACTGCACTCTGTGTAATTACCGTCATTCAAAGATTTGCTTATGTCTCGATTCAATTAACTAAGGCAGAAGCAGCAAAAGATGTTCAAGTCCCGAAATAATGGTTAGACTCTGTTTTTCTGTTTTTCTCTTTTTCTCATTTTTTATTATACACATTAAGGTAGTCTGGAGAGGAAACGTTTTATACTTCACACTGTTGTAAACTTGAAGTATGGTGATTTTGTGGCTAAGAAAGGTAAAAAAAAGAAACAGAGCATCAATGACTTAAAAGCTGACAAACAAAAAGAAACCATCAAAGATTTTTCACAAACCAAAGATATCGTTAAAGTTTTGTCAGGTGAGATTGGTCCTCTAGTTGAACAATTTCTTGGTGCAATATACAATGTAGATGTTGCTGAAACATTTGCTGATTCTCTCATACACATTTACAACAAGCTTCGAGAAGAAGGTATTACTAAACAAACTGCTGAAAAAATTATTATTGAATATTCGGCAAATGTTGATCGTTTCGCAGCAGTTCTCAGAAAGAAAGATTAAAATCAATAGATTAATATCAACGGAATTTAAGGTGCAATAATGGGTATATTGAGTTTTATTAAAGCGCTATTTTATGGGGTCATTATTCGGATTAAATTAGGTTGGTACGCAAGAAAAAAACGAAAAAGAAAAAGCCATATGAGAAAAATTCTTTTTGAAAAATTGAGTAAAATGAAAATAGATCAAAAAACTTTAGAGACGATAACCAACAACTATCTAGATATAGGGGAGATATTCTTAGATAGAAAGAATTTGAAAGCAGCTTTTAGTTTTCGATGGATGAATGGAAAGAAGAAAAATAGCTCAAGTAATTGATTCTTATCTGAGTTTCTTCAAAATTAAATGTGCGATACTTTCGTAATGTTTATTTTTGTATAGGAAAAGAGTTTTGTGGGTTATTCTATGTCTAAACCAAAGAAGTATAAAGGCGAAACTATTTACGACTATATTCCTGATTATTATTCATCTGTTAACATTGACAGTCCTGTTTTTACAAAACTTCCTCCAGGACAAAAGGATGCGAGATTAAAAGATGTAGAAAGAGAATTAGTCCAGTATTGGGAACTTTTGCATCCCATGGTTAGAGAATATCTCACCATGGTTGTAAGATATATGAATCAGTACGGTGAAGGTTCTGAAGATTTAGAACATCTAAGACGCTCTCTTGATTTAGAATTGCAAAATTCTTCTGAACTTTCTGAAGATAATAGGAAATTAAAATCTCAACTGGCAGATATAATGGTTGAAAAGAAAGCTCTAGATGAGAAAGTAAATGATCTTTTATCAAATAAACCTCAAATTTCTGATGAAGAAATACGAGCTATGAAATTAACACTTTCTTCAGGAGCGAATATCTCAGAAACTAGTTTAGAAGAATTACTAAAGAAAGCAGTTCAAGAAGTTCGCGAGAGTGAAGAAATAAAAAGTGCTCGAGAAGATAGGCAAAAGATGAAAAAAGAACTTGATGATGCAAAAGAACATTTCGAAAAAACTCAAGCTGAAGTAGGAATTACTTTCCAGAAAAAATTATTGGAAGCTCAAGCTAAAATCGATGAACTTGAAGAAGAGTTATCACAGTATAGATGAAATTGGTGACAACATGAGAAAATGGAATTTCAAAGTAGTGCTTGCTGGAGACGGAGCTGTCGGAAAGACTTCCATTCGTGAGAGATATATGGGAAAAGGATTTGAATCTAGTTATTTGAAAACTATTGGAGCAGACTTCGCATCAAAGAAAATTCAAAAAGAGGAAGATTCAATTGCTTTTCAAATCTGGGATTTAGCAGGTCAGGACAGTTATCAAGCTGTGAGAAGTACTTTTTACAAAGGTGCTACAGCTGCGATTCTAGTTTTTGATTGCCAAGATCCAAAAACCATGACCAATCTATCAAACTGGTTGGAAGAAGCTATCGAAGGAGCTAATAATGGAATTCTTGTTTATTTCATAATTGCTAATAAAGTGGATTTAGAAGAGAAAAGAAGAGTTTCTAGAGAAATGGCTCTTGAGTTTTGTAATCGTCTAGATGCTGAAACAGGAATTCACTTCTACTATAGTGAAACCAGTGCTTTAACTGGACAGAATATCCAAGAAACTTTTGATATCTTAGCTTACAAACTCTTAGAAGCTAACAACATTCAAGATGCAGTTCCTCCTGAACAAAGTAAGGATATTATTGATGTAAGAGAACAAAAGAAAGGCATTGTTATTGAAGAGAGGAAACTCGCAAATATCACAAGCACCTCTGAAGTAACAAAAGAAGATATCGATGAGATAAATAAAAGAATTGATGTAATTGAAGAAAGATTGAATACAATTCAAACAATCATCAAGAAAATTGTCCAAACAATACAACATGAACATGAAGAATAGAGGAAATCTCTATCTTACAATTTTTTTACCGCAATCAGTACAAAATTCTGCACCTTTCACCAATATTGCAGAGCAAGCTGAACATCTTTCATTCTTAGTAACTAAACCGTAATTTGAATCACTAAACTCATTGGAGATATCTTCATCATTTTCTTGTGAAAAATGACCTGCTTTCTTTACCCAATTCAGGCTTGGAGGTTCAACGTACTGCTTGATTTTCTGTTCATAGAAAAGGAAAGTGTTTACATCTGCGAAGTTGATATAAGTTAAACTAATTGCGAGAATTAAAGTGACAAAACTAACAATTATGTATTCCCAAACTGCAATAGTAGTTGTACTTTCTGGAGACAAAATCGCTGACACCAAGTGAGATGCAGATGAGAATATAGATACCAGCAGAGATGCAGGTACAATATAAGAGAAAATAGCTACTTCCAAGGTTCTTTTGAGGCCTATTTTTGGAAACTGAACAGCATCAAGAAAATTCTGAATAATTCCAGAATTACGTAGAAGAGATAAGATCTTAGCTATATGAAATGTTGGTGAGATAAAGGCAATTAGTAAAATGATAACAATAGAAGGGACATAAATCGAGATAGATGAGCTAATAGGGTCTGTATTGGGGAAGAATATCTTCATACTGACAACAGAAATTGTACTTATTATTCCTATATGAACAGTTTGGATAAAACTAAAGGATAAGAAATTCGCTTTAGTAATATTCAGAGGTTGATTTTCCCAATCTGAAATCACTTGAGCTGTTTTGAAGAAACTTAGATAGGAGAGCCCAAAATACAGCAAAGCTATAACAACAGAAAGGAAAATTGGTAACCAATTTAAAGCTAATAATTTCATAGTTGTCAATAGAACAAGACTAGCGAAAAGGATCAAAAGTAAGGAGTTAAGTAAATTAATGCTTCCCACATAGAATCCGTCTAGAAAAGATATTTGTTTGAAACGATTGATATCTAGTCTAGGAGACTTAAAACCATCACTATAACTAATTTGGCTTTTCATTTTGAATGGTACGATTTCCTCAGAGACCTTCCAAGCATACTGAGTTTTATCAGTAATAAATCCCCCATCAACTGGTTTAGTGTCTAAAGGTTCGTCTCTAAAGTAAATCTTAGAATTGGGGTGGCCTGAAGGGAGATCTAAAGGAGAATCGATATCGTTAGATGCTTTTTTTGTATCATCTACCAATTCTGTTCCGCAAACAGAACAGAATATTACTTTATCTGGATAGGTAGAGTTACATATGTGACATTTCTTTTTTGAAATAGGACTCACCTATTTTAACTTCGATGCGTTCTTTATATAATTCGGCAATACGTAGATATTTTTAGGGAATTTGTTTATAAAGTAAAATAGCAAGAGATTTCTTCTGAATTCAAATTAGATTCATAACGTGTATTTCGAGTGGTTTAAATATTTCAAATAGCGTAATAGACTTGGTTATTAAAGATGAGCGAATCTCAAAAAGAAAAAAATCAAACATTTTCAGATTTTGTTTCTTTAGCAGAGAAGATTGAAAATATTCTTGAACAAACACCTGATTTAGAACAAGAAAATAAGCTCATCAATAAAAGTTCTCTAGAACAAAAGATAGACACTCAAGCAGTAACATTTCCTCAAACTGAAAATATCGAAAAAGTTGAACAACAAACTTCGAAACTAGAAGAAACCATATCAGGAGTGGTAGATAAAGCAGGAATTAAAGTTGATCAGCAGAAAATGGAGGATTTGGTTAGAATAGAAAAAGAGTTAATTGAGTTCTATTCTGGTGCTAAAATACAAATATCTGATTTTTACTATAAACAAGAAAAAGATCAAGAAGCAGATATCGTCAACAGAATCAAATCTAAGTTACGGGCTATTGACAAAATCAATCTAAAGAAAATTGAAACTCTGGGATTACCTTTTGCACTATGTAAGCTAGAAGGAAAGTATCAAGTAATCATCCCAATTGAAATTGATAAAATCAAACTTCCAACATTACTAGTTGATTCAAATACAAATCTCAAATTACTGCATGTTACTGAAGAAAGTATGCTTGAATTGACTGAAAGTGAAAAGAAAATCTGGGATCAAGCTTTTACCCGATTTCAGATTAAGTTAACTCAACTTATTGGTAGTAGAGCTAAGGAAAACCTTAGTAAAACAGCACCTAAGATGAAGCTGGTAAATATTGATCTCTCAAGAATTCAACAATACATAAAGGAATACGATGAAAAACTTAATACATTACAAAATTATCAAGAAGAAATTCTGAATCATCTTCATGAACTTGAAGAGCTCATTTCCGAGGAAAAATCTTTCTGGAAGAACAATGAGGAGTTCACAAACGCTAAAAAAGAACTCAAGAAACAACTCATTGAATTTGAAGAAAAACAGAGAAAAATCAGTCGAGAAGCCCAAATTGAATTTATAAAACTGAAAAAGATCCAGAGAAAACTTGATGCTAAAACAAAAAAATTCAAACTTGATGAAAAGAGAAATAAAACAATACCAAAAACAGAAAAAGAACAGCTGATTAAAGAAGTAAGAGAGTTTCAGAATCAAAAATATCTTTTATCAGAGAATATTGAACATACCAAAAGAATGGAAGACACTCTAAAAAGATGGATAAATGTTATCTCACACCCAGATATGAGTCAAGCAAATAAGATGCTAATCGAAAATTATTCAGAAGGATTAATTAAGAAAATCCATTCAATAATCGATACAAAAGATATAGAGAACTTATTCGAAGATTCAGTTGTTGTTAAATCAGATATACAGGACATAATTATTCATGTTATTTATATTCCTGCAACAATTTATAGTTTTAAAGCCAAACAAGGCGATCAGAATATTGAAGGAAAAGTCATCTTCCTTTCTCCTACTCAAGAAGTAATTTTACTAAATCCAGCAGTGATTTAAAAGTAAGTAAAAATCTCTTAAGGTTTCATAATAGGTCTTTAAACAACTTTATTAGTGCATGTTTTTCTAAAGAGATTAATGAAGAATGAGATTGTGGTTTGCGACAATGTCTCTAAGCATTTTATTGTAGGTACAAATGTTGTAAAAGCTGTTCAGGGAGTAAGTTTAAGTTTAAAAGAAGGGGAATTTACATCCATAGTAGGACCAAGCGGTAGCGGTAAAACTACTTTGCTTAACTTAATAGGTACATTGGAAGTTCCTACAAGAGGTAGAGTAATTATTAAGAATGCAGATCTCAGCAAACTCTCACAATTAGAATTAATTCATTTTAGAAGAAAGAATCTTGGTTTTGTTTTCCAGTTTTTCAATTTAATTGAAGGATTAACAACAGAAGAGAATATAGAATTACCATTGGTATTTGATTCAGTGCCGTATGAGCAAAGAAAAAACAAAGTAGACAAGATGATAAAAGAATTCGAATTGGAAGAGCTGAAGGGAAAGTTTCCAGAAGAGTTAAGCTCTGGAGAAAGGCAACGAACAGCTATTATGCGTGCATTGATAAATAACCCAGTTATGCTATTGGCAGATGAGCCTACGGGAAATCTGGACACCAAAACAGGTCAATCTGTACTGGATTTGTTTAAAGAATTAAACGAAGAACGAGGAACTACTATAACTTTAGTGACCCACGATCTAGCTGCAGCGAAAAGAGCTGGAAGAATTCTGCACATGCATGATGGAAAAATAACCTTTGACCAACAAGATTTAGATGCAAACATTCCAGGACCAAAGGCTAAAATCTAAAAAGAAGCTAGTTTTAGGAACCGACCGACTTTCCACCTATTTATATATTTTTCCCCTAGTTGGAAGATAAAGCTTATAAAAGCACATAAAAGTTTTCATCTAATTAGTGACTCACTATTACTCAAAGTTTTGAGTAAAAACTTCGCGGAGAAAAATATATGTCATTAAGAGGATTCATAATTAGAAGAACCATATATATTGTCCCTGTTATGCTAGGAATTACGTTAATGAATTTTACACTAATTAATGTAAGTCCAGGTGACCCGGTTGTGGTGAGAATTGGGCTGATCCATTGTGAAACGCCAGATTGTTACAACCAGGCGTATAACCAGGAAGCATTTGAAATGGGGCTACTAGACCAAAACATGTATACAGTACCTTGGTTTACTAGGTATATTAACTTCGTTAATGATTTACTGCATTTTGATCTGGGGAATAGTTGGTATTATACTCAAGCGGGAGAAGGGGTACCAATAGCGCAGATAATTTCAGAACGTGCAGTTTATACACTGGTACTGAATATCTTATCATTTATCTTCTCGTTGTTACTGGCTACAGCAATAGGTGTAGTCTCGGCAACAAGACAGAATTCATTTTGGGATAGATCACTCACTGTAGCAATGTTATTGGGGTACTCCATGCCACTGTTTTGGCTAGCTAAACTTCTGATGCTATTGTCATATCAACTGTTTAATTTTACAGGAGTAGCCAACAAGGACGCTTTTAGAAAACCATTGTTCTTGAATCCGAGTTTCTACAAATACTTGATATTACCAACATTAGCGCTAACCCTCGGAGGGCTGGTGTTCATGGCAAGATTAGTAAGATCACAACTTTTAGAGATTTTGAGACAAGATTATATTACGACGGCAAAAGCGAAAGGGTTGGACAACAGAGCAGTGATATACAAACATGCGTTTAGAAACGGTTTACTGCCGATAGTCACAATTATAGGCAACTCATTGCCTGGATTGCTAGCAGGTTCAGTAATGATCGAAAGAGTCTTCGGATGGCCTGGGATAGGAACGGTGTTTCTAGAAGGAGCGCTTTTTAGAGATTATCCACTTATGATGGCCACGAACACAATCTTTCCGCTATTATTCTTAATAGCGCGGTTGCTAACGGATATCACGTATGTGTTTATTGATCCAAGAATCAAATATTAAGGTGTAAAGTATGGCAGTTGCAGACGAACAAAGAGAAGAATTTCTACTTGATGAAAAAACATTAAGAGAAATTGAGACTATGAAAGGTGCTGGACAATGGTCCATTGTCTGGCGACGTATTAAGAAAGACAAGATGGGTATGCTTGGTCTTTATATCGTTTTATTCTTGATTCTAATGGCTTTTACTTCCTGGATATTATTATCATTCGACCAATTTTTGACAAACAGAGACATCATACTGGGAGACCCTAATAACGCCATCAGTTTGAACAACTTGTATGTCGAGCTGTGGATACCGGGTATGCCTAAAGATAGTCCTATCGTTTTATTCAACCATCCTAGATACCAATTCGCAGATCAAGCTAAATTACCACCTTCATTTCTACATCCATTTGGAACTGATGGAACTGGACAAGACATGCTTTCCAGAGTTTTCTTTGGAGCAACCGTTTCATTAGCTCTTGGATTTATAGGTCAGATGACAACAGTAATTATAGGAACAGTTTTAGGTGCGATAGCGGGATTCTACGGAGGTGTAATAGACGATGTTTTACAAAGAATTATCGAATTGTTATACTCCATGCCAGGATTCATATTGATGATATTCATCATTGTGTTATTCGAAGACGTGCAAATACCGGGTGGGCGGTACGCGGTAGTAGTTATATTCTTTAGTTTGATCGGTTGGGGCGGTACGGCGCTGATAGTACGTTCGAACTTCTTCTCGCTGAAACAACAAGATTTTGTGGAGGCGGAAAAAGCGCTGGGTGCGAGTGATATGAGAATTATTTTCAAACATATCTTACCAAACTCACTAGCACCGCTGATCATTATAGTAACGCTAGGTATTGCGAACACCATATTCCTGTTTGCGGCTTTAGCTTTCTTCGGATTCGGAGATCCTAACGCTGTAAGCTGGGGGGACGACCTGAACAAGTGGCAGAACGATTTACTGGAATATCCTTGGATGCCGATGTTTCCAGCGATGTTCATCTTCTTCACGGTTTTAGGTTTTAACCTACTCGGTGACTCTTTAAGAGACGCTTTAGATCCAAGACTGAAGGACTAACAACCTTCTTTCAACTCTTTTTTCTTTTTATTATACTATAATTTAAAAAAGGGATTTTTCTTTATATTTTTACCATATTGCACATAATTTAGTAAACTTTATTAAACTGACTCCCTTCTAACTTGTTAGTTGACAAGTATAAGAGTGATTCAAATGAATAGAAGAGAAATAGTTTTTTTTTACTTTATATTTATCTCACTTATAGTTTTTAGTATTGTAAATATAATAATTGTTGAAGGAAAAGGGACATCTAGTGTAGAAATAAGAGAAAATGAAACTAATTTTTCAATAAAAAACATCCTTGTTGGATGGGAGTACAAAATTTCTATTGATATCATTCCTCCTCCTTCCATTGCCAATTACCAACTAAAGATAGAGCTAAACACAACCAATTTTGATTATAGTAAAACTGATTCAGCAGGTGATGATATCCGGTTCATAGATAGCCTTGGTAATTCTCTGAGCTATTATATCGAAAAATGGAATCCGATTGGCACTTCCATTGTTTGGGTAAAAATAGCAAAAGCAAGCACTCCTTTCATTGAAATGTACTTTGGAAATCCTTTAGCTTCTTCTGAAAGTAACGGAGAAGAAACATTTATTTTCTTTGAAGATTTCTCGAATCCTGGTCTTAATCTCACAAAGTGGTTAGTTGATTCAGACATCTATAGTAGCTATGAAATCACTGATGATTACCTTCGTCTCAATACTGATACTGGAAATGATTTTACTGGTTTTGCTTTTGTAGGATTTTCAGACATGTATTTTGGTCATGGACAACCACTTTCAACTTCTGTTGATAATATGGTGGGAATAGGAATCCCATCAACAACAAGAGGGGCTACCACTGTAAAGGATGATTGGGAAGTTACAGAATATCATGTACCGCAAATGACTTGGTTTACAAATGAGATTCGTTGGTTTAATAATTCTTACGTTGAGTTTGATAATGGAACAAACATTGCTGTTCATACAGCTCAAATACCAACGGTTCCTTTACAAGTAACTTTAGCAACCAGAGCTGCATATGCTGGTCCAGGTGATGAATATGGTATATTGCTTAAATCATATGCATATCCAGGAACTTCTGGATGCGCTTTGAAATCATTTAGCTGGCATCATAATTCACTTCCTGGATATCCTCAACCTGGAGGTGAACTAAGAGTTGATTGGTTCTTTGTTAGAAAACTTCTAGATTCAGAACCATTAGCTATATTAGGACCAATTGAGTTAAGCGATGAAAGTTTACCCCTTATTACTTCAAGCGGTGATCTTGAATACATTGTTGGAAGAACTAACAATTATATCAGCTGGATATTAGAGGATGACAATCCAGGCACATACAATATTCTTAGAGAGGGAATAATGCTTGTTAGTGATACACCATGGACAGATGGGTTGAATGTTACAATTAACGTAGACTTGCTTTCGCTTGGAATTTACAATTATACGTTGGTTGCAAAAGACACATTTGATAATGAAGCTACTAGTACAATATTTGTTACAGTAAGAGAACTTGATCCCCCTCCATTAATCACTACCTCTAATAATAACCTAGAATATCAATTTGGTACTACTGGCAATTTCATAAGCTGGATACTCGAGGATGATAATCCTGATACTTATGAGATTTACAGAGATGGAATACTATTTACCTTAACAGCGTCTTGGACCGATGGTCAAAATATCTCTATCAACGTTGATCTACTTCCAGTTGGTACTTACAACTATACACTTGTTGCTAAAGATACATCAGACAATGAAGCTTCAAACACGATCTGGGTTGCAGTTGTTGAACCAGTTGAGAGTAGTTACTTCTGGATTTCATCATTGATCTTAGTAGTTTTACCATTCATCTCAAAACGAAGAAAGAAATAAACCTTCTTTCATAATCCTTTTTTCTTTTTATTTTCTTCTCTTTATTATTATTGTCAATAATCCTAATAATACTATACTAAGTACTATCATGTTTGTTGTTATTGGAAGTGTAGTTGTGTGAGTATTAGTATTTTCACCTACTGGATCAGTCTCTGTTGGTTCTTCATTATCTATTGGTGTTGTAATTTCCGGATCATCATCTGATGGAGGATTAAGTGGATTTTCTGGTGGTGGAGTATATGTACCGATGTTATCATAAAATAGCAGAGTAAAAACAGAAACACCTAGTATTCCTTCCTCATTCAAATAGTAGAGTTCTATTTTAACATTATGCCATCCATCTATGTCTGTCCACTCAAAGTTAATTCCTGCTATATTACCTGCTTTATTGTTTGGTAAAACTTCCCAATTGGTCTTCTCAGTTATCTCTACTATCTTAGCGTCTTCAGTATAATATTTGTACTCGTCGTGAGTGATGATTTCCTGTATCTCTATATTCGGTGGTTGTACATCCTCACCATGCAAGTAGGTAATGGCAATATTTTCTGTGAAATCCCAGTCATTTTCATTACTGCTCATTCCTAGATTAACTAAGTGAGGAATTGGTTCTTCTGTCTCATCAGCAATAGCTATTTTATTACCATAATTTATTAGACTAATAAAAAGAAAAATAATTACTAGATTAGTTAAAGACTTCTTCCCTATTACCATAAGCTATCATCTTGATTGTTAACCAACCATATTTATCTTTTCGAAATCATAAAAGCGTTATGGTAATTTTTTCCCCAATTAAATCTAATGTTGAGATTTACTGCTTGCTGTGCCATACCCGAATTTTTTGACTGATTTGCAGCTATGAATTGTTGTTTACTCTGTCTAAAAGCAATCTTCAAAGATGCTTTTATTTGTTCTCTTCTATTTCCTAGCATTATTCTTACCTTTCCTCGTTGAATTCGTACGTTTCACAAATAAACTATTTAAGCATTATCCACAGAAAAAGATATTTTAAAACACCTCTAGGGCAAGGATGCTTATTAGAAATTAATCGTTAGTACTGAGCCTTCTAAAGCTCTTTTATGAATATAACTTGTTAGATTCCATTGAAAACCACTATCAAAGATTAATGTCGTTTAAAGAAAAATAGGAGACAATATTGTTTAGAACAGAACAATTTTCACATGTAATCTTCATGCAATCATATTTCTCTAGTTTATTAATCAAACTGCGAATTATTTGTTTGATAAGCTCTGCTTATCTTTGTTTAGTCGCAAATCTTGTAGAATGGGTGTAGACAAGAAATGGGAGGGAGTCACCATCTACTTGATGGTCTCCTATTGCTCTCTTTCTTCTCTTGTGGTAAAAAATTCTTTTGAGCTTTTAAATCAAAGTAAGTATTATGTATTGAGGAACAAATGACCACTATCATTGACGATGCACAACTTCGACCCCTCGTAAAGAGTTTGCAGGAACTGCATAGTCCTCTCTTTCTAATTAATGGAAAGTTGGAACGCATTGATAAGAGTTCAAATCAACAGCACGTTTTTAGGTTCATAGAGATTGTTAGAGACCTTACTGCACGTGTTATCCCCCAGAATGTTTTTGCTGAAGCATTTCTCCAATTTCAGTATTTGAACGATCTTATCCAAGAGAGCCACTCTAATGATATGAGTTTCAACAATGATGATATGTTGGCATACTTTCTAGCCATATTACAAGAAACATTGCTATCGCACAACAAGGAACTTCCAACAAAAAATCTTGACAGAATTTTGAAATTCTGGGGAGTGGAGAATAATCTGAGCGATTTTTCTAAAAAAATCACACAAGCACGAAGCATTTTAGATACCGCTAATCTCCTCAGAGATACCACCAAAACTTGTATCGAAGAACTCCTTTTCAAGTGTAATTTGTTATTTGATTACTTCAAAGATGTACTCCCACAACGAAACAATCAGCTAGAACAGATTCGCGAACGGATTGAAAGATTAGTCCAAAAAACTATTATTCCCTATGCCAGCATAAGAGATGCAGTTTTAATTATGATAGTGTCGTTTTTCCCCCTTTACCTTAAAGAACCAGCCTTTAAATTGTATATCATGCTTAATCTTCGAAAAGATTTAAACATCGATTTATCCAGATTAAGGAAAGATTCAACAAGATTTATTCAAAGATTAGAAAAATTAAAACAGTTATAGTAAATCTTACTAACTTGAAAACTAGTAAGGAAAAACTTTATTTACCTCTAGATTCTTGGTCACATCTTTTCCGAACAATTTTGAAGTAGTTCAATAAAGAATCTTTAAGCTTCATTGCTTTTAATCCCAAAATTTATGATAAGAAAAGCGTGGGACACATTAACGAGAGCAAAACAGTTACATTTATAAATTTACGAAAAACTCCTTCAACAAAGTATTATAATTATTAGCTAATAAATAAAGTGATTCTATGAGTAGACCACCTGAAGATATACTTTTAGAGATTACAGGACTCAAAACGTACTTCTTTACAGAAGAAGGTGTAGTTAAAGCAATTGAGTCAGTTGATCTTGTCGTTTATAAATCTGAAACATTGGGCTTAGTAGGTGAATCAGGTTCAGGTAAATCAGTCACTGCTTTATCAATTTTAGGTATCGTTCCTGACCCTCCAGGAAAAATTCTATCTGGTCAGGTAGTTTTTCATGGTCAGGACTTGCGAAAACTCAGCGATGCAGATATGCGAAAAATCAGAGGAAACCAAATCGCTATGATTTTCCAGGATCCAATGACAAGTCTTAATCCAGTTTTTACTGTTGGTGATCAGATTAGCGAAGCTATCATGCTTCACCAAAAAGTGACTAAGAAGGAAGCTAGAGAGAAATCAATCAAAATCATGTCTCTCGTAGGTATTCCAAGCGCTGATGAACGTGTAGATAATTATCCTTTTGAGTTTTCAGGAGGGATGAGGCAACGTGTGATGATTGCTATGGCCCTCAGTTGTAATCCTGAGTTACTCATTGCTGACGAACCATCAACCAGTCTTGATGTGACTATACAAGCACAAATTCTGGAGCTTCTAAAAGCCACCAGTGAAGAGTTTGATATGTCCATCATCTTAATCACACATGACATGGGTGTGATTGCAGAAATGTGCGATAGAGTGGCTGTAATGTATGCAGGATACATATGTGAGGTAGGAGATATAATGCTGATTTATAAGAATCCTTTTCATCCCTACACAAGAGGATTGCTTGGTGCAATTCCGAGACCTGATGCAGAAAGAGAAGATCTTCAAATTATCAGAGGATCTATTCCGAATCTTATCAATCCTCCTTCTGCATGCAGATTCCATCCCAGATGTGATTATATGATGCACGAATTATGTGAGATTGTGCTTCCCGAGTTAGTTGAACTAGAGCCTGGTCACATCGTTAGATGTCACCTTTATACTGAAGAAGGAAAAGCTTGGATGCAAGAACGTGGTGAGAAAAAGGAAATTAGCAAAATGCCAAAGGCAGTAACAACAATTTAGGTGAAAAAAATGGGTAGTTCAGAATCTTTTATCGAAAGACTTGCTTCTAAACAAGAGGCAAAAGGTCTTCTAGCAGATCGTATTAGAACAAAAGAGATGGGAGAAGACGTTATTTTAGATGTAATAAACTTGAGAAAATTCTTTGATATTCCTGTGCCTTTTGAAACCACTTGGTTTATGATTGCATTTGTTGGAGCACTAGTATTGTTCGCATTTTACCAGCTTTATGGTTTAATCGTTATTGGTGCAATCATTGTTCTGTACTTTGTCTTACCTTACATTCCACCATTTAACAAACGACCTCGAGTAGCGCATCTTAAAGCGGTTGATGGTATCAGTATACAAATCAAGAAAGGTAAGATTGTAGGACTAGTTGGTGAATCAGGTTGTGGAAAGAGTACTGCAGCTAAGACTATTATCAGATTGCTTGAACCTACATCTGGTGCGGTTTATTTCAAAGGAATTGATATTAATCGTTTAACCTCTGAGGAAATGAAAGAAATCAGAAGACATCTACAGATTGTATTTCAAGATCCTTATGCTTCTCTAAATCCTCGTGCAACAGCTCATGATATTATCATCGAACCTTTTGACATTCATGGTGTTGCTTCAGGAGATGAAGCTAGTTACAGAGTTCTTACACTTCTGAAAGATGTAGGGCTTGCACCTCATCATGCTTATCGTTATCCTCATGAATTCAGTGGAGGACAGAGACAGAGATTAGGAATCGCAAGAGCTTTAGCATTAGAACCTGACTTTATTGTGATGGACGAACCAGTCTCAAACCTCGATGTATCTGTTCGTGCTGCTATCATCCAACTAATCCTCGAACTACAGAGAAAAATGGGTTTGACTTATCTGTTCATTGCTCATGATTTATCTCTAGTAAAAATCCTCTGTGATGAGGTTAATGTAATGTATTTAGGAAAGATTATGGAAGCTGGAACTAGTGATGAAATTTTCGAATCAATGATGCACCCCTATACTAAGGCTTTGATTTCTGCAGTACCAATTGCAGACCCAACAAAACGATCGAAGAAAATCTTCCTTACAGGAGATATTCCTACTCCAATTAATCCACCTCCAGGATGTAAGTTTCAAACAAGATGCCCGTTAGTTTCTGACGTGTGTAGAGTTGAAGAACCACCAGCAAGATGGTATTCTGAGAGTCATGTAGCTTACTGTCATAACATTGAAGGTGGAGAATCAAGTCCAGATTTCTATAAACAATAACCGTTCTTATTTTCTTTCTCTTTTTATTTTACTTCTTACCTCTTAGACTAAAACAAGATTTATTTACTTCAATTCAGAATATATGATGTTATTTAATAGTAACTACTGAGAGGTTATAATCCATGAGTAGAGTTAATCTTGAATCAGCTCAAAACAACATAGAACGATTGTCGAATAATCTTAATGAATTACAGCAGATGCTATCTAGTAAGAGTGATGAGCTGAGCGCAAAAATCAGAGAATTTAATGATGTTCTCACTTCCTTCTTCAGAGAAGCAGATGAAAAAACCCAATCATTCAATAAGGAAGAGGACAGAAGGAGAACTAATAATGCAGAATTAGATCAGCTTAATAACAAACTCCAAGAACTGACCGTTAAAAAGGATATTTTACAATCCGAAATAGCTAGTAAACAAAGGGATATCGAGCAATTAAGTGCTTTAGTGCTTGAACGGGAGAAATTACGAACAGAAGCTAGTTTGCAAGTTGATTCGCTTACTGAAAGAATTTCTAATTTTAATAGAAAAATAGAAGAGACAGATGTTCTCGCCAATGCTCTAGTAGAAGAAACCAAAGAGCAAACAAGAACACTTGAAATCAAAAATGTTGAATTAACTAATCAATATAATAGGATAGTTACACGCGCTAAATCCTTAGAGTATCTGATTAAAAAAGACATCGTTATGCTTCCCGAAATTCAAGTTCTTCGCAGTTTGAATACTCCGGGCATTGATACTTTAGATAATCTTCGAAAAACCTCTGGAGTTTCAGAAGAAGTAATCAGAAAAATATTGCAAGATCTAGCACGACGAGAAATTGTTGCTTATGACCCATCTACTGGAAGAATCCAGCTTTTAACAAGGATTGATATTTAGGAGGAATGAAGATGTCAATAGAAAAACTTAATGAAATAATGAACGACCTGAAGACAGGTATAGAAGAATATGCATCCCGATCTTCTTCAACTATTGTTAATTCTAAGGCAATTATTGATTCAACAGCTAATGATGTTAAAGCAATTCCAGAATATCTTCTAACTCTCCAGAATTCTATAAATGAAATTCAAAGAAGTAACAATGAATTAGAAGAAAAAATAGCAAATGTCAAACAAGCTACTGATACTGTTACTACAGAAATAGAAATTAATGAGAGTAATAAAAGCGACCTTTTAGAAACAGAAAGAAAGAAACGAGCTCAAAAAGAAGATTTAGAGAGAGAGATATCTGAGCTCCAAGAAAAGAAAGTTCAACTTGACAATGAATTTAACGAAGTAGCTGCCATCTCATCTAGAAAGGAGCAAGAATATAATCAATTACAGATTAGCTCTAAAGAAGAAATAACAAGAATAAATCAACAAATAAGTGAAGCTACTACTAGGGTTAAACAAGCTGAATCAGAGAACAAATTAATTGTTTATCTGATGGATTCGGGATTAATGGATGTTCCTGAAGCTGAAGTGGTTGCTATAGTTTCCTCCTATCCTAATGGTTTGAAGTTAGATGAAATTAAGCAGAAAGTCAACATGCCACCGGTAAGAGTCCAACCGACTATTAACAACCTCCTTGAAACAGTTTTAGAGTACGATATTCCTTCTGATTCTTATAGAATTATTGAGACAATTAGAAAAGAATTTTTGTAAGTTTTTTCTTTTTTGCTTACATTTTTTTCTTTTTACCAAATCAAAATAAAGAAATTGATTTATGTATTTGAAAAACTAGTTCACACATAATTTCAAAGCTATATCGTAATCGTTTTAAACTTCATGAAGAAAGGCAATTTAACCAAGTTAGTAAGTGTATAGAGGTTAAAATAATGTCAAACTATGTCGATAGAGTTTATGAACATGTTGTTGAGAAGAATCCCTCCCAACCAGAGTTTCATCAAGCTGTAAAAGAAGTTCTTGATAGCTTAAAACCAGTTTTTGAGAAAGAACCAAAATTCGAGAGAAACAAAATACTCGAAAGAATAACAGAACCCGAGAGAGTAATCATGTTTAGAGTACCTTGGGTAGACGATAATGGAGAAATCCAAATTAATAGAGGTATGAGAGTACAATTCAATTCTGCTATTGGTCCATATAAAGGTGGACTTAGATTCCATCCAAGTGTTAATTTAGGAATCATTAAATTTTTAGGGTTTGAACAAATCTTCAAAAACTCGTTAACTGGCCTTTCCATGGGTGGTGGTAAAGGAGGATCTGATTTTGATCCTAAGGGTAAAACTGACAATGAAGTCATGAGATTCTGTCAATCCTTTATGACTGAATTATACAGGTATATTGGAGGCAGAATGGACGTTCCTGCAGGAGATATTGGTGTAGGAGCACGTGAAATCGGTTATTTATTTGGTCAGTGGAAGAAAATCACTCAAAGATTTGAACCAGTATTAACTGGAAAATCTTTAGAATACGGTGGTTCTCTTATTCGTCCAGAAGCTACAGGTTATGGTTCAGTCTATTTCGCTTTAGAGATGCTTAAAACAAGAAATGAAGACATAAAAGGTAAAACTTGTCTTATTTCAGGTTCAGGAAATGTTGCACAATATACTGTTGAGAAAATTTTAGATTTAGGTGGTAAACCTGTAACACTATCTGATTCTAATGGGGTAATTTATGACCCAGATGGTATTACCAGAGAAAAATTAGCTTATGTTTTTGAACTTAAAAATGTTAGAAGAGGACGTATAAAAGAATATGCTGAAGAATTCGGTGTAGAATATGTCCCAAATGGAGAACCATGGGAATATGAAGCTGAGATTGCATTCCCAAGTGCGACACAAAACGAAATTGATGAAAAAGAGGCTAAAAAACTAGTTGATAATGGATGTTATGTGGTAAGCGAGGGTGCAAATATGCCTTCCACACTCAAAGCAATTAATATCTTCTTGGAAAATAAAATTTTATTTGGTCCCGCTAAAGCCGCAAACGCAGGTGGTGTTGCTACATCTGGTTTAGAAATGGCTCAAAATTTCGGTTTTGAATTTTGGGATAGAGAAGCAGTTGATCAGCGCTTACATAAAATTATGATCAATATCCATAAAATGGCTTATGAAGCATCACAAGAATATGGTGATCCAGGAAATTATGTATTAGGTGCAAATATCGCTGGTTTCAAGAAAGTAGCAAATGCCATGATTCTACAAGGTCACTGGTAATTCAGAAAGATAGGAAAATCCTATTACTCTTTTTTTTCTTCTTGCTTTATTATCATTCCTTCTTTATTTTTAGCATCAATTCTTACTATAAGTGGTTCTTCTAAACTCACATGATTCACATATTTCAGCTCATGTTTTGGAGTTTTAGATTTTAGCCAATCCCAATCAATGAAGTGATTTTCTTGGTTGTGTTTTATATAAAAATACCCGATATTAGCTGTGACTATGTTATGAAAGAAATGAGTACCTTGCGAGAAATCTACAGTAAAATCTTTAAGTGAAGTTTCAATGATTGCTCTAGTACCACTAATGTTGCTCCACTTTACAGGAATACCTAAGAACCTATCAGCTGTTCCCCATCGTCCAAATCCAATTAGGAGATATGGTTTGTCTTCTTTGGTCAACAAACTATTCAAATTATCTATTTCTTCAACCATTTCTTGAGTTTGAGTTTTATCGAATGTCTCTGGTTTAACATATACAATATCTCTGATGTCTTTTCTAAGCAAGTTACCAGAAACATGGTTAGAGTAAGCTAAAATTTGACTCATATCAACTGAGCCATAATCTTCAGTTAAGAGGACTTCTTGTTGTAAGAATGGACGTATTTGTAGAATAGAAAAAACATTTTTCTCGTTAGGTAGTTTTTTGAAATTCCCTGCAAATTCTATTTCAATTGAAGAACCAAGTGCTCTTTCTCCAATTTTTAGGATTCTTTCAACCAATTCTGCTAAGGGGAAAATTGAATGTTTTAATTGTTGGCTAAATGTAATCACGGGAGAGCCTTCTCCAAAAAAACCCTCTCTTAAAGTATCAGATTCAAAATCATATGAATCCGCAATTTTTGTTAAAGCTTTATCCTTTATTGCATCAGAAAGATTCAATCTCTCTATGTAAGGATCATCATTTAAAATATCAAATTCTTTTTTAGTTAAATCAATTCCATAATAATACTTTTGACTCTGTTCAAGAAGTATATCAGGAGTTGAGAAAAAGTTAATTTTTGGATACCTAGGACAAAAACGAACAGAGGCTTCACCTTCTACAATAGTTTTTCCAAGACCTAAAGCGATGTGAGCTATACGATCTTCTGATTTCATATAATCTCCAAACGGATAGTAATTGTAAGAAGAAGCAGTTCCTGAAAAATCAGGATAGAATCGTTTATTATGTTCTTGTCCTACAACTTCTTGAATAACAACCGCCATCTTGGATTCTTCTACAGTTTGTTGAATTGTCTCAGCATAAGACTTCGCTAATTTCAAGAATTGAGATGCATAAACCAATTTTATTGCAGTGCAAAGTTGTTTAACCCTATTTTTTTTATCTACCTGATTGTTTGGTATCATATAGGTATCAAAAATTCCAGCAAATGGTTGATAAGCTGAGTCTTCAAGAAGGCTAGAAGATCTTATTGCTAAAGGTCCTTTTAAGTCAGTCAACAAAAACTGAAAATCAGCTATAATTGAATCAGAAAGTTTAGCTTCAACAAATTTTCTTTTAACCTTATCATCACTTGCATCAGATAAGGCAAATTTGTATAGATTGTTTTCCTCCATGAATTTATCATACTCATCGGTTCCAATGACGATGGTTTTCGGGATTTCTACTGAGACATCTTTGAATTCAGTATCTACCATAAAAGAATTCAAAAGAAACATAAGAAAGGCAATACCTCTCCCTTTACCTCCTAATGAACCAGGTCTCAAACGTGTGAACAAGATATCAGGATGATAATTTTCACGTGAAAAATCGTTGATTATACCTTTTGTTTTTTCAATAACAAGTTCATTAATCGTCTTCAATAAAAAGTCTTTAAGCTCTTCTTTTGTGAACTCAGACACCTTTCGAGGTTTAAGTGTTTCAGCAATTTCAAATTCTCCTCTCGCGTTTAACCAGTTAGAAAAGTGATCATTTTTACCATGAAAAACCAGAGAATCGACTGGAACTTCTGATAGTTCATTATAGAAGGTTATAACATCGTTAGCTTTACCGAAAACTTCTCCGTCTTGATTTCGAAAGATAAAGTCACCAAAGCCCACATAATCAAGAAGCCACCTACGTAAGTCCCACATCATACCATGTAATCTCTTGTTAATGAAAAAACACCCCATCTCTTCAGCTTCATCCCTATAAAATTCTTTATTAGATTGGAGGACTATTGGTAGGTTGATATTTTCTTCTTTTATCTTCTTTGCAAATAGAAAACCAGCATCTTTGTTGAGTTTACCATCAACGGGGAATTCTATATCTGAAATTACTCCCATCAAATAATCTTTGTATCGTTCATAGTAGGAAAGAGCCTCTTCATAGGTTTCTGCTAAAAGTATTTTTGGTCTTATTCGCATTTTCAAAAGATCTTGAAAATCATTAGTTCCTTCGCTTAACAATCGGTGTGTTTGTCGCATGATTTCGCCATAAATTTCAGGAAGGAGAAGAGAATAAAATCGGATAGAATCATCTACAAATATGAAAACTCTGACATTTGCATGTTGAGTATCATAATCTGCATTAAATTTATCTTCAAGATGTTTAATGATAGCAACAAAAATCTTGGAGTCACCATTCCAGACAAAAACACGATCGATTCCTTTTCTCTTTTCATATTCAGGGAGATACTTTATTTCAACAACACTATTCAATAAAAGTATAACAGGGATATCTTTTATTGATTTTACATTAGCTCCAAATGAAAAAGCATCCATATCACCCAGTCTTCGCATAGTTATAACTAAGTCAAAATCATGCTCTTCTAAAAGATCGAGAGCTTCATTTGCAGAAGAAACACGAGTAATTCTTGGTAGGGTTCTTAGATTCAAATTCTGAAATTCTTCATATATTTGATCTGATAAACGACCATCTTCTTCCAACATGAAACTATCATAGATACTAGAAACAAGAAGAACATTTCTCATTCTTTTACTCATCAATTCATAGAAAATTTTGTATTTAGGCTTGTACTCCAAGAAGAAGCTCTCTGCTTGTTGATGTGGTGTCATCTTTATTCTCCGGATTATGAAGTGTTTTACAATAACGAATAGGGGACTCTAAATTTAAATATGTTGAAAAAAAAGAAATGAGAAAGATCTCATTTATTTCGCTAACACTAGATCATCTTCTTCTACACCAGTTCTTCTGACAAACATTGTACAAACTAAAGCAGCTACGAAAAAGATAATACAATATAGAAATAGAACATTAATATTTGTAGCATCAAAAATCGCCCCAGCGATAACTGGAGAAGCAATTGCTGATAGAGCTGAGAAGAAATAATAGAGACCTGTATATGTCCCCAATCTAGCTGTACCTGCAAGTTCCCAAACAACTACGATGCTATTGATATTTACAAATGCCCAGAACATTCCGCCAAAGAATAGCAGTATTCCATCAATAATAATTTCCCAAGTCCATTTAAACGGTAGAAAATTAACTAAAACACGTAGAGAAGGAATGGGTACTAGTGAAAAGATGACTAGGGGGATCATTATCACAATCAATCCTATTAATCCTATAATCATCGTTTTCTTTCGACCTATTTTCTTAGCAATTAAACCAGCAGGAATTGCAAATATGATGAATGTAAGTGAGTATATACCTAGCAACATACTTGCATCGGCAGGATTAGTAATATTGACAAGATTTGCATTTGTAGCATATAGACTAAACCAAGTTTCAATAGCATTGAAAGCAAAAAACCAGAACAAGATTGCAAAAAGTATGAAAATCAGACTTCTATCTTTGTCCATAAACATATTTTTGACCGCATCTACTAATCTCACTTTTTCTGTTTCATCAACATCTTCTCTTTCTTTGTGTTCTCTAATATTAAAGTAGAGAGCAACTAAGCACAATACCATAACTATTGATACTATTACAAAAGATAAAGTAGGATTGATTTTATAAATTGCAGCCATGACGAAAAGTCCAATTAGAGCTCCAACTCCACCAAGTAAGTTAATAACCGCATTTCCTCTACTTCGATAATCTTTTGGCACCAAATCTGGCATTAATGCAACTACAGGGGCTCGGTAAAGTGCCATAGAGATATTGAAACCACATATGACAATGATCAACAACCATAAGGTTTGATGAACTGTTGGTATCAATCCAAAGAAGAATGCAGCTATAGGGACACCTATCAAGATAAATGGCATCCTTCGTCCAAATTTTGTCCATATATTATCAGACACTTTTCCTATCCATGGTTGCATCGTTATGGCTGCTATATTATCAAGTACCATTATTATACCTATGATTAGTTGTCCATTATCTAGATATCCTAACAGACTGTCCAAATATTTTGGTACATAAATGTTAAACATCGACCATGTTATTGCTGTAGTGAAAAAACCTAAACCGATTACAGCAGTGTAAAGGTAGGAAAAACTCTTATGTTCTCTCGCATCAATATAATTCTGTTTAATTCTATTAAAGAATGACATAACATCAAGAAATGGAACTCATATTTAACCATTTTTCCCAGAAAAGTACTATATATAAAAAATAGGATGGAACTATTTCAGCGTGAGCGTGGCGTTTAAAACATTTTTAGAAGTTTTATAGATCTTATTCCAATTATTAGAAGTACCCGAAAAAATTTTTAATGTGTGAGTAACTAATTCAAATAGCCCTAACTCAGCTTTTATATGTAAAGTTGAGAAAAATACTGTGATGTGATAGACAATGGATCCTGAGAATCGTGGGAATAACACCATAATTCATGATGATGATTTCAAGGAATCAGGTGCTATTATTCCATTGTCTCAACGAGATGCACTTATTGTTGAGATGTATGAAGATGGTTTATCTACATATGAAATTTCAGAGCAATTAGATATTAATCGACACACAATCTCCAGAGTCCTCAAAGAAAATGAGATAGAAACCAGAACAATTGCTGATTATCACAAGTTTAAACATAATGATATTGAGCTGTTATTCAAAGAAGGAAAAAGCAAACACGAGATAGCTAAAGAGTTAGGAATAACATACTATACTGTAAGAAAAGTACTTGAAGATAAAGGATTGATTCTCAATAAGAAAGATAGAGAAACAGTGGCCATTGCTCGTTATATCCAAATGAAAAATAAAGGCTATGAAAACGAGTATATAGCGATATTTCTGGATTTATCAGAAAAACAACTAAACAAATTAATCCGTAATTCAGGTGTAAATGTAACTTCAGTAAGACAACAAACACGTGATATAGAAATCTTGCCAGAACTTGTTCTTCAAAGGCTTCAAGGTATGCCTATTGGTCAAATCTCTATGAAATATGAGGTTGATATTGTCTTAGTTAGAAGCATACTATACGAGTTTGGCTTATCACTTAAGAGATAAAAAAAGTTTTTCTGATTTCTTGTAATTACATTTTCATGTTTATTGAGAAATACTCGGCTTAAGTTTTTTATAATCCGCATTTTGTTCCTCAAAAAACCACTAGTGTGTTATTTAGAGGATATATTGTATGTGCGATCATTGTCTCAAACATGGAACTGCAGGAAAATGGTATCTTAACGCTAAAAACTACTCTATTGAAGTAATGGATGAGTTCAATCAAGATGAAGATTCTCTAAAAGAATTTTTGATGGAACAATACAAGACATTTGAAGCTATGCAAGTCAGAAAAATCGCAGGATTCAGTGCTGAAGGTTTAGGGTATAAAATTCAAACCCCAATAATTGGCAGAATTGTAAAGCATTTTGCTGAAAGAATGCTTCATTCAACTAAACCTAAATTTAATCCTAAACAAGCAGAGGGACATATAGGTCAAGTAGTTCCCTTAGATGATGCAATTGCTATTCTCGAGAATTGTGTGGATGAAAATACAATAATTATGAAATATTGCATGTGTAGGTATCAATCACGGGGAGAGAAAGAAGCTTGTTGTATAAATTTTGGAGTTATGAGTGACATTATTGATAAACTCCCTCGTTTCATACCTGAACCAGAAGATAGCAAATATAGACTTACTAAAGAAGAAGCTATTGAGAAGTTCACAGAGTTCAATAAAAAAGGCTATATTGGAACAATATGGTATGGAGCATTTCCATATATCAACAATCTCTGTGCATGTAAAACACCTGAATGTGCAGGAATTCGTCCTCGACTAGATTTTGGGATAAAATCTATCTTTAAAGCAGAATATGTAGCTCAAAACAATCCTGACAACTGTCAAGGTTGTAAACGTTGTTTAACAATGTGTCAGTTTGGAGCTATAAGTTTTAATGAAAAAACCAAGAGAACTGAAATCGATCAATCAGTATGTTATGGCTGTGGTATATGCCTTCATGTGTGTAGATACGATGCAATAGAAATAGTTCCACGTCAAGTAATTCCCGCTTTGGTTGGTAAATACTAAAGGATTGAACTGCATGGGTAAGATAAAGATTTCAATCGATTATTCAATTTGTGGGGATGGAAATAAAATTGATCCACGAAGTTGTGCTATTTGTATGAAAGTTTGCGAACCAGCTTTATTTCTTTTACATCAATCTTTGGAGCACTATGAGAAAGATAATCAATACGATCCTCAAATTTGGAGGATTACACCTCTTTATCCTAGTCTTTGCACACTCTGTATGAAATGTGTGGAACAATGTCCTGAAAATGCAATTACAATTAAGAATTGAGTGAGTATATGAATGCAAAAAACAATTTAGGAAACTGTTTAGTTATTGGGGGAGCTGGAATGCTAGGATACGAAATTGTCCAACAACTACTAGATGAAGGATATTATGTGAGAGTACTTGACATTAATCCTGTTGAGATAGACGGAGCAGAAGTAATAGTAGGCGATATAACAAACAAAGAAACTATTGATAAAGTTTGTAAGGATATAGATACTGTTTTTCAAACTGCAGCTGCTGTCTGGAATCCTGATTTAACCAAGGAGATTTATGATAAAGTAAACATTGTAGGAAACAGAAATGTGGTAGAAGCTTGCTTCAATCACGGTATTTCTAGATTGGTATACACTAGTACTTTAGATGTAGTTGTTGATGGAAAAATACCTATAATCTACGGTGATGAGAGTCTTCCTTATCCCAAGAAAACTCCAAAAGATCATTATTCTAGAACAAAGATAGTTGCGGAAAAAGAAACGATAGCAGCAAATGGTGTAAATGGTTTATTGACTTGTGCTTTGCGACCAGTTGGTATGTATGGACCCAGAGATAAATATCATATTGCCAACATTATCGAAGTAGCTAAAAGTAAGAATAATATCAAATTAGGCGATGGATCAGCTTGTTTTAGTCATGTTTACTCAGAAAATGCAGCTCATGCCCACATATTAGCTGCTAAACATTTACATGCTGAATCTCCAGTACCTGGTGAATGTTATTTCATTGCAGATCATCAACCAGCTGATAACTTATTTACTTTTATGGAACCATTCTTAAAAGCTCTTGATTTACCTGTTCCAACAAAAACTATTCCATACAAATTAGCGTATTTTCTATCATTTTTTGCAGAAATTTTTGCACCAAAATCAAATTTCAATCGATTCGCAGTTGTTCAAACATGTGTAGATCACACTTTCGTTAGTGATAAAGCTGAGAGAGATTTTGGTTATAAGCCTATTGTCTCGAAGAAAGAAGCGTTCAATAAAACTGTTGAATGGTTCAGAAAACAGCAAAATTAGGAAAGATTATGGTGATTCAATTTAATTTATATATAGGAAATACCTTATTTGATTAACCAAAATCAAACAATAAAAGGATGTTAGGTGAAATCTATGGGAAAATTTGGTAAATTTATTGGACGTCTTATAGCGTTTAGTGCTTTTGCTGCTTGGTTTACCTTTACTATATGGGGTATATCGCAGTGGTATAACACTGAAAGCTTCATAGATCAGCATGTAACTATGGCTCTTCTCTATATTCCTCTTTTCATTGGAATGTTTATTCTTTTCATAATAGTAATGGCAATTGGTGCTATTTCTAAAGCTAATAAGAAAAGAAAGGAAAAGAAGAAGGAGAAGGAACTAGGAGAAGATAAACAAATCAAAAGTCTAGAAGATCTCAAGAAACTTGAAGATGTAAAAGATTGGGAAGAATTCAAAGCTATGATCCCTGAAAAATGGAAAGAGAAATTCAAGGGCTGGATGGAAAGTCAAGATAAGTAAATTCACTAGGTTTTAGAAATTCTTTAAAAGACAAGTAATAAGGTATCTTGAAAAGAATGGACATTCCTGCTGAATTTGAGAATAAAATTGACGAATTAACTATTGAAAAACGAGATTATCAGCTCGCTGCTGTAAATGAGATTATAGAAGCGTTACCTGATAACTCTATTCTTCTTAATTATCCTTATGGAACAGGAAAAACAATAATTGCTCTTTTATCTTTTTTAGCTATTAAAATGCAGAAACCTACTGCTAAATTTATCTTTACTTCAGCAAGGGAAGCAGCTGGTTTGCGATGTCGTCAAGCTCTAGAAATGGGGAAGAAATTTGGTTACATTGAAAATCTCGGATATCTGTTTGATTCAACTGGTAAAGGATTGAGTTTGAGACAAAAAAGTAAGATGTACGAAGCTTCAACAGTTATTTTTTCACCCATTACTGCTCTTATGAATGACTACTTTGAGATAAAGACTAAACTTCGAATGAATATATTTGAGAACATAGATATCTGTGTTATCGATGAAGCTACAGATATTCTTGCAAGAGATATGTCTGGATTTCGAACAAGTAAATACTTTGAAGGATTATTTGATTTAAGAGAAAAAGGAAACAAATTTCCTATCTTAGCTTTATCAGGTACTAGAGATAAACAGAAAGCTAATGCTATACTCAAACTTTTTGGAGAAAATACTTTGTTAATGCAGAGATTGGATCTTTCTCCTTACGAAACTGTTACAAAAATCCATAAAATCAGAAGAGAGGACTATATCAAGATAGACCAACAGATTTCAGCACAGATTACAAAACCAGTTGAAATTATCCAAAAAGGACTCAATGTAAAACTTTCACGTTTAGAAATAATCAAGATGTCTTACAGTGGAGCTTTAGAGAGGTTAGAAAAAATCAACCAATTTCCAGGTAAATTAGGTAAGTATGAAATAAAGGATGAAGACACAAAAAATGAACTCATTCTTGCTTTCAGACGACTCTTTAAATTCAGTCATGCAAGATTACTTCTACTTGAATCTACTCCTGGAGAGTTCTTAAAGTATATCGAAGATGATGAAAACAAAGAGATTTTCAAAGGAATCATAGAACTCGGAAAGGAGTTAGTTACTTATCGTGTTGATCTACCGAAATATGAAAATCCAGAAGAGAAAGTTACACGAGGTCTTGTTCATCCAAAAATTTATACTGC